>Ga0134122_10000009_pt1 | contig 88129 bp, 89 predicted proteins | sample KB302_FD_96461 | JGI IMG/M metagenome (GOLD analysis project Ga0134122, IMG submission 96461) | Terrestrial soil microbial communities without Nitrogen fertilizer from Kellogg Biological Station, Michigan, USA - KB3-0-2 | ecosystem: Environmental > Terrestrial > Soil > Unclassified ... | reverse complement strand
CTTCGAGGGCAGCTGAGGGTCAAGGACGCTCCGTAGAATCAACCTTCTCGGGGGCGTAGCTCAGTTGGTTAGAGCGCCGGCCTGTCACGCCGGAGGCCGCGGGTTCGAGTCCCGTCGCTCCCGCTCCGAGCATCCGGCATGACCATGCTCAATCCGGTGCCTCCGGGTGAACTCCCGAGTCTGACCTACTTGACCTTCTTCACAGAACTCGTTTGCAACGTCGACCCGGCCTGGTTGGCGGCGGTCACTGTGCAGGTGTAGTCACCGGCCAGGGTGGGCTTAAACGTCGCGCTGTTGGCGACGTTCGACCCATTCCTCTTCCACTGATAGGCGAAGCTGCCAGGTGCCCTGTACAGGAATGCGCCGATCAGGTCGGGTGCCCATTTCCCCGTTTGGCAGGTGAGCTCCCTGCCCACCTTGGCTCCGCCGGAGATTGCCGGACGCCCATCGCTCACAGGTGCCCGCAGCACCGCCGGGAAGAGCGGGAAGCTCTGGCCGCCGAACAGTGTCGAGGCGGTGCCCGTGCCGCTCAGGTTCCCGACCCGGATTTCACTGGGGCCGAAGTTGGCCCAGTAGATCTTGTTCGCTGTGGGATCGATCGCCACCCCGCCAGGGCCGCTCTCGCCGCTGAACAGGTCGGTGGTAGTGCCCGAAACGTCCGCCAGATTCGCGACCCGTATCGCTCCGGGACCGCTGCAGCATTGCCCGAGGTTGGACCAGTAGATCCTGCCAGCGTTGATCGCCACCCCGATCGGGTTGGCTTGGTTGTCGACCACGGTCTCCGTATTCGTTCCGTCGAGGTTTGCGCGCCGCACCGAGCCCGGAGGGGTCCCCGCGGGAGATTGGTTTGTCCAGTAGATCTTGCCGGCCGCGCGGTCAAGCGTCACCCCGCTCGGACCGGCTTCGCCGGTAACCAGGGTTGCGGCAGTGCCCGAGACGTCCGCCAGGTCGGCTCCCCGGATCGTTCCGCAGGTGGCTCCGGGGATTTCGCAGAACTCGGCCCAGTAGATCCTGTGGGCCATGGGGTCGATCGCCACCCCGCAGGGGTTGTCCTGGCCGCCGATCAGGGTCGATGGGCTGCCAGTGCCGTTCAGGTTCGCTACCTGAATCTGGCCTCCGTTGAAGTTGGCCCAGTAGATCTTGCCCGCCGCCGGATCAAGCGCGACCCCGCACGGGCCGCCGCCGCCGCTCCACAGGGTCGTGGGGCTGCCGGTGCCGTTCAGGTTCCCGACCTGAACGGTATCGCCGCCCTCATTACCCCAGTAAATGCTGTCCGCGGCGCTCGCCATGGTGGCCGCCCCGAGCGCCACCATGCCCGCCGCAACAACGGCGGTCACGATCGCCCATCCCCTGCTCATGTCGTCCTCCCTTCCCGGGCCCGCACACCCTCGACGCGTGCCCTCCATATCAGATGAAAGCAGAACAAGACCACCCCGTGTCGCAGTCGCTCAGTCCGGCTTCTCTCCGGCGAGCGGGTCCGGCACGGCTCGGTTGGACCCCGAAGAGGACCCCAGCAGCGCCAGGGTCAGCGCAGCGGGTGAGGCTCTACCCCCTTGCTAGTGCGGGATGGCCTGTCACGCCGGAGGCCGCGGGTTCGAGTCCCGTCGCTCCCGCTCAGGAGCCCGTCGGCGCGGTCCCGGGCTTCGGCTCGGGCTCGGCCCGCTCGCGCAGGGCGCCCCCGCGGCTGGCGGTCGACGGCCACCAGATTCGGTCGCCCAGCAGCTCCACGGCCGCCGGGACCATGATCGAGCGGACGATGAACGTGTCCAGGAGGATGCCCACCGCCACCATGAAGCCGAGGTCGAAGGTGTAGGTGACCGGCAGCGTCATCAAGACCGAGAAGGTGCCGGCGAGGATGATCCCGGCGCTCGTGATCACGGGCCCTGTAGCTGAGAGCGCGCGCAGCATGCCCTCGCGGGTGCCGTGCCGACGTGCCTCTTCGCGTACGCGCGCCATCAGGAAGATCGTGTAGTCGATCCCCAGAGCGACAAGGAAGATGAAGGCGAAGGTGGGGAGGGAAGCGTCGAAGCCGGCGTCGCCGACCACGAAGCGAATGAAGAGGATCGAAAGGCCCAGGGTGCAGAAGAAGGACAGGATCACGCTCGCGATCAGCACCAGCGGAGCGACCAGCGACCAAAGCAGCAGCGCCAGGATTAATGCGATCACCGCCAGCGCGACCGGCACGATCAGCTTCAGGTCGTCTTGGATCGCCTGGTCGTAGTCGTACTGGATTGCCGTGCCGCCGCCGACCAGGCCATGTACTCCCGGGCCAAGGTCGCCGACGCTGTCCCGGATCTGCGGCACCACGTCGAGGGTGGACTGCTTGTAGGGATCCCCTTCGAGGATCACGTCGATCGATGCGATGCGACCGTTCTTGGAACGGAGCCCGGTTGGGGTCGCCCGGGCGACCCCGTTGACTGCGTCGAGCCGGCGTACCGCCACGGCAACATCCGCACGGGTCACCGGCCCGTCCGTGCGTTCGACCAGCACCGTAGTCGGGGCGAGCGTCCCCGCTGGGAATGACTGCCGGAGGACGTCGAACCCCTCAACGCTCTCCACGGACTCCTTGAAGAAGTTCGTGGTGCTGTAGTCGACCTTGTAGGCGGCCAGCCCGAGCGCGCCTCCCGCGAAGACGACCACGGTCACGATCAGCGCCGGCAACGGCCGCTCGAGCACCCGGTCGCCGAAGCGCCGCCAAATGCCCTGGCGCCCGATCTCCGGGTGCTCGGGGTCGTACTCGACGGTTGCCCGACGCGGCCAGAATCCGGTCCGCCCGAACATCGTCAGCAGGGCCGGAAGCAGGGTGAGCCCGGCGATCATCGCGCATGCGACCCCGATTGCGGCCACGGGACCGAGCGAGGCCGTGAGGCGGGTGTCCGCCAGGGCGAGCACGAGCATCGCCAGTGAGACGGTGAGCCCACTGGCGAAGATCGTCGGGCCGGTACGGCGAAGCGCCCGCCCCATGGCCTCATGTTTGTCCTCTATTCGGCGCAGCTCCTCGCGGTAGCGGGAGACGAGCAGGAGGCTGTAGTCGGTACCGACACCGAACATCAGCACGATCAGGATCGTGGTGCCGTTGGAGGAGACCGAGGCACCGGACTTGGCGTACAGGTAGACGAACGCGGTGGCGACGGTGTAGGAGAAGAAGACGACCAGCAAGGGGGTGAGGGCCACCAATACGGCCCTGTAGATCAGGCCGAGCAGGACCAGGACCAGCAGCACTGTCACCGCCAGCAGCTTGGTGTCGAGGTCGCCGAAGACCTCGTCGGCATCAGTCGAGAAGCCGAGGTCCCCGGTGAGGAAGATCCGCATGCTGCCGGCCTGGTCACCGGTGATGTCGCGGATCGCCTTGCCCCAGTCCGCGGACTTGTCGAAGTTGGTCGGCACCGTGAGCACCATGTATGCGACGTCTCCCTGGGGCGAAACCAGGTCCGCGGGAGCCCCCCGCGCAAACGGCACCGCAGGCGGCCTGGTCAGCGGAACCTCGTTGCCGGCGGCCTCGATCCTGTGGGCGTCGGCGACGATCGTCCGCTTGTCGGCAGCGTTGAGGCCTCCCTCGTCCTGGTAGACGATCAGGCCGATGGTCGTCTCCCCCGCGGAGAACTCGCGATCGAGGATGTGCACGACCTCGGTCGATTCGGCGCTCTCGGGCAGGTAGGAGGCCGTGTCGTCCTCGGTCTCGTCCGAGAGCTTTTGGCCGAGCGGCATCAAGGCCCCGAAGGCGATCACCCAGGCGACCAGCACCAGCCACTTGCTGCGGCGTCCGGTGACGAAGGATGCAAAGGCTCTCAAGTCGGAATCCCTTTCGGGCGGCCTCCAAGCGAGAGGCGATCACGTTATCGAAGCGTGCTTGACGTCTACGACCGGTCGGCTGTCACCGATTCATCGCCGCCGCTCCTGTATCTGCCGATCCTGCCACGGCCAGCCGTGCTGCCTATTCTCGTCGCGTGGCCGCGATCGAGATTCACGAGGTGAGCAAGCGCTTCGGGTCGGTGCAGGCGGTGGCCGGCCTGTCCTTCAGCGTCGAGGCCGGTCGGGTGACCGGGTTCCTGGGCCCGAACGGGGCGGGCAAGAGCACGACGCTCCGCGTGCTGCTGGGCCTCGTGCGGGCGAACGCCGGGGCAGCGACCTTCCAGGGCCGGAGTTACGAGGAGCTGACCCACCCAAGCGCCCACGTCGGGGCGGTGCTCGAAGAGGGGAGCTTTCACCCGGGTCGCACCGGCCGCAACCATCTGCGCGTGCTCGCGGCGGCCGGTCGGCACCCCCCGGGGCGGGTAGCCGAGGTGCTCGAGCAGGTCGGCCTGGCGGCGGCTGCGAACCGGCGCGTGAAGGGCTACTCGATGGGGATGCGCCAGCGGCTGGCGATCGCGGCCGCGCTACTCGGCGACCCTGAGGTGCTCATCCTCGACGAGCCCGCGAACGGGCTTGACCCACCCGGCATCCGCTGGATGCGCGACCTCCTGCGCACGGAGGCGAGCCGCGGCCGCGCGGTGCTCGTGTCGAGCCACTTGCTCTCCGAGGTGGCCCAGAGCGTGGACGACGTCGTCGTGATTGCCCGCGGCACGCTGCGCGCCAGCGGAGCGCTCGAGAGCGTGCTCGGGACGCCGGAAGGGCCGGTGACCCGCGTTCACTCGGACGACGCCGAGCGGCTCGCCGCGCTCCTGCGCGAACGGGGTATCGCGGCCGAGCCGCATGACTCGAACGTGCTGCTCGTGCGCAGCGCGCCAGAAACCGTGGGTGCGATCGCGGCCGAGCACCGGGTTGCGCTGGTCGAACTCGTCGCCGTCTCACGTTCCCTCGAGGAGGCCTTCTTCGAGCTCACGGAAGGCGAGGCGTGACGGCGCTGCTCGAAGCCGAGCTGTTGAAGCTCAGCACCACACGCACCTTCGTGGCCCTCGCTGCCATCGCGGTTGCCACCTCGGTGCTGATAGCCGGGCTGGTGAGCCTGCTGTCCGAGCCGAGCGAGGGGTCCGTGCTCACCGACGTCTTCACCTCCGATACCAGCAGCCTCTTCATCCTGATTCTCGCAATCGTGGGAATCACCGGCGAATGGCGCCACCGCACGATCGCAAGCTCGCTGCTTGCGGCGCCCGACCGGCTCAGGTTCCTCGCCGCGAAGACGCTCGCGTTCGCGGCCGCCGGGCTCCTTCTGTCGCTGCTGATTGCGATCGGTGTGTCGATCACGGGTTTCGCCGTTCTTTCGGCGCGGAATCTGCCCCTTCCCGAGGCCGGGGAGCTTTTGGCGCAGATCGGACGTAACGCCATTGTCGCGGCGCTGCTGGGTGCGTTCGGTGTGGGAATCGGGGCTTTGGTCCGCAACCAGCCGGTGGCGATCGTGGGTGTCCTTGTCGCGTCCTTCGTCCTCGAGCCCGCCGTTCTGGGGCTTGCTCCCGACGTAGGGCGCTACGGGCCTTTCGTCGGCTTGCCGGCCGCGGTGCAGGACCTACCGTCGTCCGACCTGGGTGACGACGTCGAGCTGCTTTCCCCACCGCTCGCCGGGCTCGCGATGCTGGTCTGGATCGGCGCCGCCTTTGCGACTGGAGGCGCGCTCCTGCGCAGGCGCGACGTCGAGTAGGCGGCTACAGCGCTCCGCCCGCCGCCGGCGGGCTGCAGGCGGTGCGGTGTCGCCGAGGGGCCGAATCCGTCGATAAGCTCCCGGATCAGTCGTGGGAGGGACCGGGATAGCTTCCAAGCGGCCGTTCAAGCTGGCTGCGGCGGCGATCGCGATCATCGGCGTCGTGGGGCTGGGTGCACTGCAGGCTGATGGCCGACTGATCGAACGGACCAAGTCGGTGAGGGTGCCGGTGGACACCGGCCCGGGCGGAACCGCGTCCGCAAAGGCGCGCTGCCCGGAGGGCAAGCGGGTCGTGCTCGGCGGTTTCGAGGTGTCGCTGCGGGCGGACGACGGGTACAGCACACACCTGAAGCTCGACGGGAGACGCGGCTGGCGCGCGGGCGCCGTGAACTACGACGCAGACGAGAGGCCGACCCTCACCTCGATCGCCTACTGCTCGCGGCTGAGGGGAATCAAGGCCCGTGAGCACACGGTGAGGATCCCCAAGCAGGGCCCCACTGACTCGCCGGTCACCGTCACGGCGCGGTGCCACCCCGGGGAGCAACTCGCGTTCGGCGGCTTCGACTATGACCAGGGCGCTGTACCTGGCGAGTCCAGCGACGCTTACGTGAGCGAGCTGCGCCGCACCGGTAAGCATGGCTGGCGGGTGGGCGCCTTCAACTTTGCCCACTCGGCGCCGGTGACCGCGATCGCTTACTGCTCCAAGCACGCGCCAAGGACCACGACCGAGAAGAAGACCGTGACGGTGGAGAGCAACGACGTGGCCAGGGTGAAGGCGAAGTGCGGCCGCGACAAGCGGGTCGCGTTCGGGGGCTACCGCGCGGATGTGACCTTCAATGACGCTTTCGTATCCCTGCACGGGCTGGAGCGCACGAGCGCTCGCGTCTGGAAGGTCAGCGCCTTCAACACCAACGGCACAGACGCCGGCCAACTGACGGCCTACGCGTACTGCGCCGGCGGGTAGGCCCGGACTTTCCATCAGACCGCGCGGCTAAAGCGCTCCGCCCGCCGCCGGCGGGGCTGTGGGGTCGGCCTGTTCCTCGCCGAGCTTCTCCCGCGCCAGGTATTCCTCGACCAGCAGCGGGCTGTCCTCGGACCGCTCGACGATCGTCAGCAGGTCGGTCATGATCGATACCTCCTCCACCTGCTCCTTGACGAACCACTGCATGAACTGCTCAGCCTGGTAGTCGCCATTGTCCCGGGCGAGCTTGAAGAGCGCGTTGATCTCCTCAGTCACCCTCTGCTCCTGGTCGAGCGCCATCCGCACCGGGGCGACGACGTCGTCGAAGCGGGTCAGCTTCGCCTCGATGTTGGGGATCCGCACCTCCTGGTTGGCGTCAAGCAGGTACTGGACCATCATCATCGCGTGGTTTCGCTCCTCGACCGCCTGGCGGTAGAAGAAGGCGGCGAGGCGCGGCAGGGTCTCGGACTCGTAGTAGACGGCGGCTCCGATGTATTGCTGGTGGGCGGCGAACTCGTTGGCGATTTGCTCGTTGAGCGCCTCGGCGAAGGGCTTCTCTGGCATCTGATCTCCTCTGCTCGTTCGCGCCGCAGGCTAACCGGGCCGCTTCGTGGGCGACGGCCGGCCCACAGTCGGCCTACTCGCCCCAGCGAAAGCCGGTGGCCGAGGGCGCCGGGTACAGGGGGCTGGAGGGCAGCCCGTCGGGAACCGCCGGGTCGTTGTAACCGGAGGGGGCGACGTCGTTCGGGGTCTCGGCGTGAAAGAGCGAGGCCAGGTACTGGATCTGGCCACGTCCGGGACCCAGCTCTCCCTGGCCGCCCCCGTAGATCGCGATGCCCTGCTGCTCGCAGTGCTGGTAAACGGTGAACAGCTCGCGCAGGGAGCCGAACCTCGACGGCTTCGAGTTGATCGCCCGCGGTTTCCGCTCCAGCGCCTCGATGTCGGCCAGCGAGTGCAGCGGCGCGTCCCAGGTGATCCGGTGGCCGGCTGGCTCGAGCACCCGTCGGGTCTCGGCGTTCAGGTCCGGGTCCTCCAGATAGGCCGTCGGGAAGGCCTCGGCAACCGCCCGATAGAGCTCGGGGTCGGTCTCCACGTCGACCGGGGTACCGTGATAGTGGCCCTTCAGATCGAGGACGTCGACCCCCGCGAGATGCTCCAGCTCGGCGATCAGATCCGCGTCCCAGTCGTTCTCGGGGTCGAGCTTGAAGCGCAGTCCCGGGTACTTCTCGAGCCGCCGGCGCACCGGCTCGGTGGTGGAGCCTGAGTCGTCGTCCCCAAGGCTCGAGAGGCGGGTGGAGCAGACGAAGTTCACCGGCTTCGGGTCGCGGCCGAGCGCCTCGTGGAGCGGGACGCCGCTCTGACGGAGCGCCAGGTCGAGCGCTGAGCTTTCGTACGCCCAGCGTCGGTAGTGGCGCGAGGGCTCGTGCTCCGGGGCCGCCGCGCTGAAGAGGTCGAGCTCCGCGAGCAGGTCGCAGATTTCGCCCAGCGTCCCCGGGCCACTCAGGTCGAGGACGGGCCCGGCGTCGCGATGGGCCATGTGGTCCAGGACCTCGTACACGACGTCCTCGCCGACCCCCTCCTGGCCTGCGCCACGCAGCCGGACAATCGTCGATGGCCGGGTGAACGACCCGTACTCGCGGTCCCGGCCCTCCAGCTCGTACGAGGAGACCTCGATCGGCAGGTCGGCGAGGGCGTCGAAGGCGCTCACCGCTCGAAGGCTAGTGATGCCGCCGCGAAACGCTCGCGCTGCCGGCGGGACTCTGGATATCTTGCGCCGCGAGCCGAACAGCGGCTCGCGGGCCCGAGAAAGGAGAGGAACTTGGCAGAGCTGGACGCGGACGCGGGGGCCGGGCTGACCGCGCTCGGGATCAACTGCACGCTCAAGAAGTCACCGGAGACCTCGCACACGGAGGCGCTGATGCGCCGAGTGCTCGGCCTGCTGTCCGAGCACGGCGTGGCGACCGAGATCCTGCGCCCGGTCGACTACGCAATCGCCTTCGGGGTCACCTCCGACGAGGGAGAGGGCGATGAGTGGCCGCAGCTGCTCGACAAGATCAAGGCCGCCGACATCCTGCTGATGGGGATGTCGATCTGGTTCGGCCATCGCTCTTCGGTCGCGCAGCTCGTGATCGAGCGGCTCGACGGCACCTACAACGAGCGCAATGAGGTCGGGCAGTACCCGCTCTACAACAAGGTGGCCGGTGTCGTGGTGACCGGCAACGAGGACGGCGCCCACGCCTGCGCCGAATCGACGCTGTTCAACATGACCCACCTCGGCTGCGTGGTGCCGCCGAACGTCGACACCTATTGGGTCGGCGACGCCGGCCCGGGCCCCTCGTACCTCGAGGCAGGTGGCCCCGACCATCCGTACACGCAGCGGACGAGCTCCTGGTGCGCGCACAACCTCCTGCACATGGCGCGAATCATTCGCGACAACCCGATCCCGCCGATCGGCAACACGCTGGAGGAATACGGCGGCGACGCCGTACACGGCGGGTAGCCGGATCGTGTGAACCCGACGATCGCGCTGCTCGGGGACGTGATGCTCGGGCGTGGGGTGGCCGAGCGGCTCGCCGACGTCCCCCCCGAGGAGGTGTGGGCGCCCGAGGTTCGCGAGCTGTGCCGCTCGTGCGATCTCGTGATCTGCAACCTGGAGTGCTGCATCTCGGCGCGCGGCGAACCGACTCAACGCGTCCGGCACAAGCCGTTCTTCTTCCGCGGGCCGCCCCAGGCGGTGCGATCGCTCGCGGCGATCGGCGTTGCGGGGGTTGGCCTGGCCAACAACCACGCACTCGACTACGAGGCGGACGCCCTCCTCGAGACGCTCGAGCTCTTGGGCGAGGCCGGGATAGCCGTCGCCGGCGCGGGCCGCCGTGAGTCCGAGGCGCGCAGCGGCGCGATCGTCGACGCCGCCGGCCGTCGCATCGGGCTGGTGGCCGCCTCCGACCACCCGCGCGAGTTCGCGGCCGGCCCGGAGTTGCCGGGGATCGCCTACGGCGACCTGCGGCGCGCGATTCCCGACTGGCTGGCCGGCGAGCTGGCCCGGCTCGACCGGGAGTGCGACCACGTGGTGGCCTTCCCCCACTGGGGCCCCAACATGACCACCGACCCGGCGGGCTGGCAGCGCCGGGCGGCCGAGCAGCTTCAGGAAACGGGGGCGGATCTGGTCGCCGGCCATTCGGCGCACGTCTTCCACGGTGCCGGGTGGGGCCGACGCGGCCCGTTGCTCTACGACCTCGGCGACGCGCTCGACGACTACGCGATCGATCCCAGGCTCCGAAACGACCTCGGCGTGCTGGCTCTCTGGCGTCCCGGAGATCCCGACTTCGAGCTGGAGCTCGTCGGGCTCGCCCTCGACTTCTGCCACACCCGGCTCGCCGTCGGCCACGACGCGGAATGGATCGCGCAGCGGCTGGCCGGTGCGTGCGAGCCGCTCGGCACCCGCGTCGAGCGGGTCGCGGAGCAGCGTTTTCAGGTCACGTCGTCGGGGCCGTCGGTCGCTCGCTGACCACCCGAAGGGTCCTGAGGCTTCGGTCGACGGCGCCCCTCACCCAGCCGCCATGCTCGACGACCTCGTGCACGTAGTCCACCGTCTCCTGGGTCAAGCGCTCGCCGGGCAGCACGTTCGGGATCCCGGGCGGATAGGCGGCCAAGGGCTCTGCGGCGACGCGGCCCACGGCCTGCTCGAACGGCACCACCTCTTGTGGGCCGAAGAAGGCGTCGCGCGGCAAGGCGACAAGGTCCCCCCAAGGTGGTGGCGGCGTGAAGGGCCGCTGCGGGTGTTCGGCCTCGGTCCCCACGGCGTCCACCGCGTGACGCAGGGCGGCGACGAAGCGGCCCGCGCCCTGGGCCGAATCCTCTCCCATCCCGAATACGGCGACGACGACGTTCTGGGAGGCGAGCTCCAAGTTGATGTCGTCCAACTCCCGCATCAGCGAGGCGAGCTGGGTGCCGGTGCTGCCGGTCCCTCGGACGTCGATTGTGAGGCGCAGCGGATCCCAGTCGTGCACCCCCGGCCGCCCGACCAATCGCTCGTCCAGAAGCTCGAGCTCAGGGATCCGCTGGATTTCCCGGCGGACATGTTCGATTCCCGCCAGCGTCCGCGCGAGCAGCTCGGGCCCGTGCACCGCGGCGTGTCGGCGCGTGGCGTCGAGAGAGGCGGTGAGCAGGGCGCTCGGGCTGGTCGATTCGGTGAGTGTCACGCAGCGGTCGACCACGTCCTCGTCGATCAGGCCGCCCTCCCCGAGGTGGAGGATCGCGGACTGGGTCAGGCTGCCCAGCTTGTGCACCGAGGAGAGGACGAGGTCCGCACCGCACTCCAGGGCGCTCGCGGGCAGAAGCGGCGAGAACCGCAGGTGCGAGCCCCAGGCTTCGTCGACGACCAGCGGAAGCTCTCGCTCGTGACAGACCTCCGACAACCCGGCAACGTCGGCAACCGCGCCGAAGTAAGTTGGCGACACAGTCATCGCCGCGACGGCGCCCGGGGAGCTGTCGAGCGCGTCGGCCAGCGAGCGCGGGGTCAGGCAGTGCGCGACGCCGAGCTCGGCATCCAGCTCGGGCGCGACGAAGGTCGGCTCCAGCCCGCCGAGGATGATCCCGTCGACCGTGCTCGAGTGTGCGTTTCGCTGGACCACGACGCTCGGGCCGAGGTGGCGGAGCGAGAGGCAGGTGGCGTGATTGCCCTGCGAGGCGCCATTGACGAGGAACCAGCTTCGCCGCGCGCCCCAGGCCTTGGCGGCGAGCCGCTGAGCGCGCTGGAAGGGGGAATGGGGACCGACGTCGATCCCCTCGAGGCCAGCCGGGACGTCGAGGTCGAACGCCGCCTGGCCCAGCTCCGCGATCGCCGTTGGGTCTGCTCCGGGCCCGCCCTTGTGCCCCGGAACGTGGAAGCGACCTGGCCGGCGCCTGGCGTAATCGACGATGGCGTCCAGATAGGGAGTCTGGTCCTGCTCGCTGTCGCCCGCCTCCGATTGCAGAGCGTCGCCAGACATTCGTCTTGGACTGTAGTGGGGCGCGAGGTACGTCCCCAGGGCCCTGGTACCTTTCGCCCGTCCTCGATGGACGACGACGGCCCCCCTCGAAGTACCACCGACATAGGCGACCCCCCTAGCCCGGGCGAGCCTGGCTCGGCGCGGCCGTGAGCGTTCTCCTTCTCATCCTGCTGCTGCTGCTCGTGGCGCTGAACGGCCTGTTCGTCGCCGCCGAGTTCGCGCTGGTCAGGTCCAAGCGAGCCCGGCTGGAGGGGCTGGCAAAAGAGGGCGCACGTGGCGCCGAGCAGGCGCTGGTGCAGGTCGATCACATCGACGAATACCTGTCCGCGTGCCAGGTGGGGATCACGATGGCCTCGATCGGCATCGGCTTCCTCGGTGAGCCGTCCCTGGCTCGACTGCTGGAGCCGATCTTCGGTGGCCTCTCGCACGGCGTTGCGGTGGGGATCTCCTTGGCGATTGCGTTCACCCTGGTGACGTCCATCCACATCGCCTTCGGGGAGCAGGTCCCGAAGATGTTGGCGCTCACCCGAGCGGACACCACCGCCCGCGCGCTTGCCGGACCCCTGGCGGCATTCCGCGCCCTGAGCGCTCCATTCACTGTCGCACTGACCAAGCTCGCGAACGCGGTCGTGCGCCTGTTCGGCGTCAGCCCTGAGGAGCTCAGCGAGGAGCACACCTCCGAGGACGTGAAGGCCATCATCCGGCAGTCGGCCACCGGCGGCTCACTCGACCCCGGCGAGGCCGTGATGCTCGGCGGCGTCTTCCATCTGCACGAGCAGGAGGCGCGCGAGGTGATGACCCCGATCCCCGCCGTGGTCACCGTCAACTCATCGGAGACCGTCGAGGAGGCGCTGCAACGCTCCGTCTCCTCCGGTCACACGAGGCTGGTCGTGATCGAGGATCAAAACCCGGACCGGGTACGCGGCGTCGCGCATAACAACAGCCTCGTTCGGCTCTACATGAACGCGGGCCCGGACACCTCGATCGAGCCGGCGATCCGCGAGGTGCCGATCTTCCCCGAGACGAAGCCGCTCGACGACCTGCTCGCGGAGCTCCAGCGTCAGCGCAGCTCCATCGCGGTGGTCTCGGACGAATACGGCCGGACCGTGGGGATCGTCACCGTCGAGGACATCCTCGAGGAGGTCGTGGGGGAGATCGAGGACGAGACCGACCCGCGGGCCGATTCGATGCGGCAACTCACCGACGGCGACTGGTACGTGCGCGGCCACGTCTCGCTGGGCGACCTCGAGGATGTCGGGATCCAGCTCCCGGTTTCCTCCGATGCCTTCAACTCGATTGGCGGCTATGTCTTCTCGGAGCTCGGCCGGCTGCCAAAGCGCGGCGACAGGATCGTGGCCAATGGCTACGAGGTCAGGGTCGAGTCGGTGCGCGAAAACCGCATCGTGGCGGTTCGCATCCATCAGTCAGCGACCGGCGAATTCCCCCGGCAGCAGGGCCCGAGCGAGTCTCAAGCCCGCAATTAGCGGCTCTCAGGCCCCCCTGCTTCCGTCCGCGAACAGGTCTAGCTTGCCTGCGGTCCGGCTCATCTACCTGAAGGGGCATCGCATATGTGGGTGGTGAAGCTCACCGACAAGCAGCTCGAGGTACTGAAGGCCGTTCTTCGCGCGGAGGAGCATTTGGGGCCCGCCCTCCGCGGTGCACTGGAGGCGCTCGACCTGGCCCGGTGGGACGAGCTTCCAGACGCCCATCTTCCATGGGAGGACGTGACCGAGACGGCCCGCCGTCAAGGGATCTCGGAGGCCGATGTGATCTGGGACCTCGCCGGGAAGCGCAAGCGAACCGCGGCGTAGTCGGTCAGTTGTAGTCGTAGAAGCCGGCCTTGCTCTTGCGGCCAAGTTTTCCGTCGCCGATCAGCTCCTCGATCAGCCCCGGGGCGCGGTACCGGTCCTCCTCGGTGTCGCTGAAGAGGCTTTCGCCGATGGATGCCGCGACATCCAGGCCGATGAAGTCGAGCAGTCGCAGTGGCCCCATCGGGTAGCGGGCGCCCAACTGCATGCACGAGTCGATGTCGGACGCCTCCATCCCGGTGCGTTCCAGTAGTCGCACGGCGTCGAACAGATATGGAAACAGCAGTCGGTTGACCACGAAGCCGGGCTGGTCGGGGACCTCGATCACGGTCTTGCCCAGTGCCGCGGCCCATTCCCGGGCGCGCTCGCCCACGCCCTCTCGCAGGCGATCCGGCAGGCAGAGTTCCACCAGCTCCATCTGCTGTACCGGGTTGAAGACATGGAAGCCGAAGACCCTGTCGTCGTGGCCGCTGCGCGTGGCCAGCTCGGCCACCGGCAGCGACGACGTGGTGCTCGCCAGGTCGGCCTCGGGGCTGAACTCGCCCAGCTCGCGGATCAGGGTGGCTTTCGCATCGAGGTCCTCGATCACGGCCTCGACCACCAGGTCGGCGTCCGAAAGGTCAGCCGGATCAGTCGTTACCCGGAGTCGATTCGAAGCCCCGCCTTCCACCTTCGAGCAATCGGCCTGCGCCTGCTCCTCGGCCCGCCAGGCCGAGACGTCGCTTCTGGCCAGGAGTCGGACCTCTCCGACCGCCGTGGCGCACGCGGCGAGGGCGCAACCGATCGCTCCGCTGCCGACCACCGCTGGGCGCGTGTAGCCATCCGAGTCGCTCACCGCGACGGTGGTTACTATCACGCCGTCCCGATCGGGCCGGTCGGGGTCGCTTACGTCGGGGGTCGCCGCCGCGTACCCTGACCTCATGGAGCAGCGTGCGAGGCGAGCAGTTCCGGCCGCGGCGGGGATGGGCTTGGCGGCCACGTTTGTGGTGGCTGTGATGGTGCTCGGCGCCTTCTCGATGTGGACCGTGATCCCGTTCGGGTGGATCTGGATCGGCTCCATGATCTCGAACACCCAACAGCCCTCCGGCGGCCCCTACATGGTCGTCTTCTTCGGCATCGTCTGCTCGATCATCGCGATGTCCTGGGTGCTGTCGCGGCTGAACCGCCTCTACGTGCGGATCACGGGCAGCACGAGGTTGCCCACGCGCTACCTGCCGGCGTGGCGGAAGAGCCTCAGCGACGAGCGTGAGGGGCCCCGGGGCATGAACGTGCTCGAGGCGGTGATCCTCGCCTCGGTCCTGCTCGCCGGAGCCGCGATGGCGATCTGGTTCTTCTTTGCCGCCGGCTCTCCGATTCCGAGCCAGTAGCGCCAGGCGGCGACGACTGAGATATGCTCGACTCGTGCACGGAGGGGTGCCCGGACGATCCGTGACTTTCGGCAGCCGGTGGGTCATCGCGTCGGTGTCGATGCTCATCGTCGGCTTCGGCTTGAGCGCAAACGCGTTTGCCGCGCCGCCGAAACCGTTCGGGCACACGTGCCAGGTCCAAAACGGGGTCCGTTTCTGCCCCACCGCCAGCAGGGCGCAGCGGGTCCCGAGCTTCGATGGGGTTCCGCTCGACGTTGACGTGACCCTCCCCGCCCAGGGGAGTGGGCCGTTTCCCACGATCGTGATGCTGCACGGCTGGGGCGGTAGCAAGACAAACTTCGAGTCGACCTCGTCCACGGACGGGTACAGCAACACCTTCTTCGCGAGCAAGGGATACGCCGTCGTCAACTACACCGCTCGCGGCTTCGGCGACTCCTGTGGAGGCGCATCGCCGCCAGACCACTCCGGTCCCTGCGGCAAGGGCTACATCCATCTCGCCGACACCCGCTTCGAGGCGCGCGACACCCAGTACCTGCTGGGGCGGCTCGCCGACCAGGGCATCGTGAAGCCTGCGAGCATCGGCGTCACGGGCGTCTCCTACGGAGGGGGGCAGAGCATGGAGCTGGCCTTCCTGAACGATCGGATCCGGAAGCCTGACGGAACGCTCGCGCCCTGGCGCAGCCCGAACGGAAAGTCCCTCAGGATCGCGGCGGCCTACCCGCGGTGGCCGTGGTCCGACCTGATCGACGCCCTGCTCCCCAACGGCCGCTTCCTCGACACCCAGGTGGCGCCCTTCAAGCAGAGCCTGAACCCCGTCGGGGTGCCGATCCAGAGCTACGTCGGCGGCCTCTACGCGCTCGGCAAGACCAGCGGCTACTACTGCGGCGACGCGCCCGCCTCGAGCCCCTGCACCGACTCGGGCGCGGACATCAACAAGAACTTCGCATACGTCACGGCCGGCCAGCCGCTCACGCCTGCGGCGAAGGCGGCGATAAACGAGGTGTACCTCAATCACTCGCCCTATTCGCTCGCCTTCGTGGCCAACCACTCGCGGCCGGCCCCGCTTCTGATCCAGAACGGCTGGACGGACGATCTGTTCCCGCCGCAGCACGCCCTTCGCCCCTACAACCTCCTTCGCTCCCGTTACCCGGGCTTCCCGGTCAGCCTCCAATTCGGGGACCTGGGCCACAGCCGCGGATCGAACAAGGCGGCCACGAACAAGGCCTTCTTCGACCAGGCGGCGCGCTTCTTCAACGCCTACCTGAACCACCAGGGCAGCCCACCGCCGCGGGGTTCTGTGACCGCCTTCACCGAGACCTGTCCGAGCACCGCCCCAGATGGAGGCCCGTTCAGGGCTCCGGGCTGGGGGACGATCCACGAGGGGAGCCTCGAATTCGGCTCCAACAACGCGAAGACCTTCACCTCCAGCGGCGGCAATCAGAGCATCGCGGCCCAGTTCGATCCGATCGCCGGGACGACGGACTCCTGCAAGACGATCCCGATCACGGACGAGCCGAACACGGCCACCTACCGGCACCTCTTCTCCAGTCCCTTCACGATGCTCGGCCGGCCCACCGTCCGTGCCCAGATCGCGACCACGGGCAATTTCGGCGAGATCGCGGCCAGGGTTTGGGATCTGACCCCCGACGGACAGCAGCGCCTGATCGACCGCGGCGTCTACAGCCTCGAGAACAACCAAACGGGGCAGATCGTCTTCCAGCTCCACGGCAACGGCTACCGCTTCGGCCAGGGCCACAGGGTCGTGCTCCAGCTCCTCGGGCGCGACTCCCCCTACTACCAGGCGAGCAACGGCACGTTCGTGGTCCGGGTCGAGCACCTCTCGGTCAGGCTCCCAGAGCTCGCCAAGTAACAGGCCGCGGCGCGGCGTCCGACACTGGTTGACTGGTCAGTCAACCGATCGGCTATCGTCCCTTAGGCATCTCAAACGACCGAACGGAGGCGTCCGGATGGCGAGCAACGGCAAGTTCCAGGGCCGCGAAGTAGTGATCGTCGAGGCTGTCCGCACCCCGATCGGCCGCGGCCACCCGGAGAAGGGCTACTACAAGGACGTCCACGCGTCGAACCTGCTCGCGAAGACGTTCAAGGAGCTCGTCGATCGCGCCGGAATCGAGGCCTCCGAGGTCGAGGACGTGGTGGCCGGCTGCGTCAGCCAGTTCGGCGAGCAGGGCCTCAACATCGGCCGCAACGCATGGCTGGAGGCGGGCTTGCCCATCGAGACTCCCGCGACGACCGTCGACCGCCAGTGCGGCTCGGCCCAGCAGGCGGTCAACTTCGCCGCCGCCCTGGTCGCCTCAGGTGTCCACGACGTCGCGATCGGCGGCGGGGTGGAGCACATGGGCCATATCTCCTTCGCCGACGTCGCGCAGGTGATGCAGGAGCACGGGATGGCCTTCTCGCCGCAGCTGCTCGAGCGCTACAACCTGGTCCCGCAGGGAATCTCGGCCGAGATGATTGCCGACAAGTGGGAGATCCCTCGCTCCGAGCTCGACGAGATCGGGCTGCGCTCCCACCAGCACGCCGCGCAAGCCACGGAGGAGGGCCGCTTCGAGCGGGAGATGATTCCGTTCTCGGTGAACGGCGACACCTACGTCACCGACCAGGGCATTCGCCCCGACACCAGCATCGAGAAGCTCGCGGAGTTGAAGCCCGCCTTCAAGGAGGACGGGAAGATCACGGCGGGGAACTCATCGCAGATCTCCGACGGCGCCGCCGCGGTGCTGCTGATGACGCGCGAGAAGGCCGACGAGCTCGGCCTGAAGCCGCGGGCAAGGATCACGGATGAGACCACTGTCGGCGTCGACCCGGTGATGATGCTGACCGGCCCGATCCCCGCCACGAGGAAGCTGCTCGACCGAAACGGGATGCAGATCGGAGATATCGACCTGATCGAGATCAACGAAGCGTTCGCTTCGGTTGTCGCCGCCTGGCGGCGTGAGCTCGAGCCGGACATGGATCGGGTGAACGTCAACGGCGGCGCGATCGCGCTCGGACATCCGCTGGGGTCCACAGGGGCCCGCCTGATCACGACGTTGCTGCACGAGCTGGAGCGCTCCGACAAGGAGTGGGGTCTGGTGACGATGTGCTGCGGCGGCGGGTTGGGGACCGGGACCCTCATCCAGCGCGTCTGACATCACCGCCGACGACGAGCATCTGCGCTCGGTCGATCCTGTCCTCAAGCGGCTGATCGACCAGGACGGGCCAATCGACCCCGCGAAGGACCGGCGCGGGAGCCGCCCGGACGCCTACGAGGCTCTTGCCCGGGCCATCGTCGGCCAGCAGCTGTCGACCAAGGCGGCCGGCTCGATCTGGGAGCGCCTCGTCGCGCCCTTCGGCGGCTCCTTTCCGCCGCCCGCCGATCTGCTCGCCGCCGGCCCGGAGTCGCTTCGCGAGGCTGGCCTCTCGCGCGCCAAGGTGGGCTTCCTTCGCGACCTGGGCGAGCGCATCGAGGACGGCCGCTTGGACCTGGGCCGATTGGCGGGGCTGTCGGACGAGGACGTGGTGGCGGAGCTGATCCAGATCAAGGGCGTCGGCCCCTGGACGGCCGAGATGTTCTTGATCTTCCACCTGGGGCGTCCGGACGTGGTGTCGACCGGCGACCTCGGAATTCGCCGCGCGGTGCAGGTCGCCTACGGTCTCGACGACCTGCCGGGCCCGAATGATCTCGAGCGGATCGCCGAGCCGTGGCGCCCCCACCGGACGCTTGCCTGCCTCTACCTATGGCGTTCCCTCGACAACGTTCCCGGCTAGGGCACCCGGCGTGAGCGCCCTCGACCGGATCTCGATCGCGGCGCTGGGCGCCACCGCCGACGACCTGGCGGCCCAGGCGCGCGACGCGGAGCGCGATGGAATCGAATGCATCTGGGCTCCGGAGCTCTTTCGAAGCTCGGTCACCCAGGCAGCCTGGATTGCGGCGGCGACGGAGCGGATCGGAGTGGGCACCGGAATCGCGTGGGCGTTCACGCGCAGCCCGTTCATCCTCGCCGTCACCGCGCTGGACGTCGACGAGATGTCGGGCGGGCGGTTCCGACTCGGGCTCGGCGCCGGGGTGAAGCGCCTCAACGAGACCTGGCACGGCGTCGAGTACGGGCGGCCGGCTCCGCATCTGCGCGAGACGATCGAGGCGGTGCGACTGATCATGCAGAAGGCCCACGCAGGGGAGCCGATCCGATTCGAGGGGGACTACCACCAGCTGGAGATCAAGGGCTGGGTCCGCCCCCATCCGCCGGCTCGCGAATCGGTGCCGATCTACACCGCCGCGGTGCGGGAGGGCATGGCACGGATGGCCGGCGACTGCGCCGATGGCCTGATCGGCCACCCGATCTGCTCCCTGCGCTGGCTCGACGAAGTGCTCGTTGCCAACTTCGAGCAGGGCCTGGCGCGCTCCGGGCGGGACCGGGGGGACTTCGACTTCATCCCCACGGTGGCCTGCGCAATCTCCGACGACGAGCAGGCTGCCTACGAGGCGGCGCGCCGAACGATTTGCTTCTACGCCACGGTCCGGACCTACGCGCCGCTGTGGGAGATGCACGACTTCGGCGAGGCGGCCGCCGCGGTTGGCGAAGCATTTCGGGCCGGGGACTTCGCCGCAATGCCCTCCCACATCTCGGATGAAATGGTCGATACGTACTGCGCGGCCGGCTCCCTGGACAAGGTCCGGGCGCGCGTCGTGGAGGTGGCCGAACGCGGCGACGGTGTCTTCCTGACCCCGCCCACCTACTTCATCCCGGCCGAGGAGATCGCCGAGTACCAGCGCCGGATCGTGGAGGCGTTCGCCCCGGGCGGCTCCCCCTAAATCCACTAAGCCAGTAAGGCGCGCAGCGTGGCGGCGACGCTGGGCGCTTCATCGACCATCTGGCGCCAGGTGAACCGAACTACGTCGTACCCCATGAGCTTCAGGCGTGCGTCTCGGGCCCGGTCGGCTTAAAAGGCGGAGCGGGTGCCGTGAGCACCGAAGCCAAATGCCGGGCACGCCAGAGGAAGTCGACGAGAAACGGGCCCACCCGGACATTGACCCTGGGATGCGGCACCCGGTATCGCCGGCAGAGAGCGAGAAACCGGCTCTCGAGCTCGCTGCGAGTGTGATCGGGCTCGAGCTCCTCGCCTATCGGAAGGCGGAGGAACTCCGCCCGCCGCAGGGCGGGAGCGAACTGCTCGCTTGCGAGCACGCGCTTCAGGTCTTCGAGCGTGCGAGCAGGCTTAGTTACCGGGATGCCGGCCCGTCGCGTGGTTTGGCTGGGTAAGAGGGTCAGTGAGCGGTGGACCCTGATGCCATCGCGTGGTTTTCGCCCCGGGGTGCCGGGGACGATGACGTCGATGAGGCTGGGCGGCGGGACGATCGCCCACAGCGCGGCGGCGCTCCGATGGCTGAGTACGGCGCCTTCGCCGCAGGCCAGCACGGCCACCATCCACCTTCCCTCGTTGCTCAGGCCGGGGTGACCGACCGCGTGGACGCCGCGATGGATGCGGTGCAGCAGACCTTCTGTGTGCGGCGCACGATCACGCTTTTGTGTAGGCCCGCAGTGACCAGTTGTGCGAACGAGACCACGCCATGTTGCAGCGACGCGAGCCGCGCAATCGCGGCCTCGCGTGAAGCCTGTGATTTCGCCCTCGGGCGGTTACGCGGGCAGCCGCCCGCCGACGAACTGGACCAGGCCGGCCAGGCGCTGGCGAACGTTCTGGAATCCTCGCTCCTGGAGGGCGGCCACTACCTCGTCTGACTCGAACACCCGCATGCCGCTGGCTCGTTCGATCAGCGGCTTCAGCGGCGGCAGGGTCAGCTGGCGGCGCACCGAGGTCATGATCGCGATCCTCCCGCAAGGGCCAAGCACCCGCCGCATCTCGTCGAGCGCCGCCAAGGGGTCCGCGAACAAATGCAGGGCCGCGAAGCAGCAGACACCGTCGAAGACGCCGTCTTGGAAGGGGAGCTGGGTGGCGTCGCCTCGGATCAGGGCCAGATTGTCGACGCCTGCCGCCGCGAGCTCGGTCACACCGCGGGCGAGCATCGTCTTCGAAGCGTCGATCCCCACCGCCAAGCCGCTGTCGCCGACAGCCCGGGCGAACTCGCGCGTGAAGTTCCCCGGCCCGCAGGCGACGTCGAGCACCACGTCGCCGGGGCCGAGCCCGAGCAGAAGGCGCGCGATCCGCACCTCCTCCGCCATCCCTGGCCCGGTCACGCCCTTGACGGCTCGCGCCAGGGCGGGCCGCCAGTAGCGCTCGTAGATCGCAGGCACGAAGCGAGTCGTCATCAGGTCCTGCACCGCTCCCGTGGAGTCCAGCTCGTCGCCCAGCAGGTCGACGTACCCGGGGCCGCCGGAGGGCGTCAGCTCGGCCCGTTTGGCTGCCTCGGCGGTGAGCAGCTCGCATGCGCGGCGAATCCCTTCGGCGCCGTTGCGATGAGCAGTCGCCATGCGGTGCTCGTCCTCAGTGGGCCGCCGGCGCGCCCGGCCCGATGCCGCGCGGCTCGCCCGAGTGCTGCGCCAGGTCGTCGAGGCGCTCGATCTGCCGCTCGCCCTCGAGCCGTGCCGGATCATCGGCCGGCAGCCGGTCGATCAGACGCCGGATGCGGTTACGGATCTGGAGCGCGAAATGCGGCGTGGCGGGCCCCGCCAGGGCCCGGATGTCCTCGACGGCGACCCGATGCCCGCCGGCGAGCCGGTCTGGGCGCTCCGCCTCGCTCACGCTCTGTCGCTTCTCGATGTGCTCACGGCTTTTGCTCGTGCTCGGGCGTTCCGGGCAGCGGGCCCAGCTGGCTCCCGCGGCCGGACCTTATCTGCACGACCTCGGCGAGATCGTCGACCTGCGACTGAAAATCGACCGAGATCGCGTCCTGATCGCCGATCAGCCAGACGTGGTTGTAGACCGCGCGAGTGGGGTCGCCCACGTAACCGGGCTTGATGTCGAGCAGGTATCCCCGGAGTGCGGGAGGGACGCGGGCGGCGTCGTCCGTGATCAGCAGCGGTCCCCAGGTGCCCCCGGCGGACAGCGGCGCGGCGGCTGCCGCGTCGAGCGGCCTGGAGGCGCTGGCGATCACGAGCCCGTGCCCAGGGTCGTTGATGTCCCAGCCGAAGCTTCCACTCGCGTAGCGTGCGAAAGCGATCGAGTTCTCGACCGGTCCTGTCCGGCCGACGCGGCTCACGTTTGGGGCGAGCTTCCGCACCGCCTCGAGCGTCTTGTCGGAGATCACGGAGGGTGGCCCGAGCACGTAGACGGGGACACCCCGGTGGCGGCGAAGCGCGTCGAGCGTCGGACCGGGAACCGCGTTCGTCCTGACGAACAGCACTGGATCGCCGGAGCGCGCCGCCCACGCAGCGGCGGGCATCGCATACGCAGGCTGCTCCGAGCTCGCCAGCAGGATGTGGCGCGGGCGAATGCCGGTCAACCTCTGGCGCAGCCGGTCGACCTCGGCGGCGACCTGGGCTGGGTTGGACCCGGCCACCGCCTGCGTGCTGAGGCCGCGGGGGGCGGTGGCGTGCCCGATCGTGAAGATCTGCTTTCCGTGGGTTTTCGCGGAGCCGGACGGAGCAAGGGCTTGCAGCGCATCGGTGGTGAACGCCGGGGTCGCGTCGCTGGCGGTGACCAGGATCGGCGCCCGGACCGGCTGCGCCACCAAGCTCGCCGCGGCAAGCCCGCCGGTCCAATCCTCGTCGTCGACCAGGCTCACCGCGGCGGGGCCCTTGACGCCTCCGGCCGAGGGAAATGCGGCAAGGGCGACGCCGGCCGCGTCCGCGGCGGGGTCGGAGCCGGCGACCCGGGTGGTGTTCTTGGTCGCGAAAGCCGGAAAGCCCAGATCCTGCGTGGCCGCCGGCTGCCCCTCGCGGACGACGACTCTGGGCGCCGGAGCCGGCGGCTCTTCGTCGCCACCCAGCGAGTCGATGACCAGATAGGCGCCGACGCCGACGCCGACCAGAGCCACCAGGGCCCCCGCTCCCACGGCGAGGCGTCGTCTCCGGCGGACCTCCACCGGTTGAAGATAGCGGCGCCGAACTGGTGCGCCCTTGCACGGGGATGGCGGTCGATCCGACGCATGCCGCTTCAGCTGGGGGTAAACTGCGCCCTGGTTGACTGACCAGTCAATCGGAAACACGAGAGCTTCGGCGCCGCCCGCCTGCAGGGCGGCCAGGACGGAGGGCAGATGGACTTCGGATTGAGCGACGAGCAGCGGGAGTTCCAGGGGGTATGTCGCAGATTCGCGACCGAGGTGATCCGCCCCGTGGCGGCCGAGCACGACGCCGATGAATCGACCCCCTGGGAGGTCATCGCGGCGGCTCGCGAGTGGGGCCTGCACGGGATCGAGCACCTGCAGCGGATGGCCAACGACGCCGACGGCCAGGTCTCCGTCATCTACGCCGAGGAGCTGCACTGGGGCTGCGCCGGCATCGCGCTGGCGATCTCGGGGTCGGCCCTGGCCGCCGCCGGGCTCGCCGCATCAGGCACTCCGGAGCAGATCGCGAGATGGGTTCCCGAGTGCTTCGGGCTGGACGGCGACGACACCAAGCTCGGCGCCTACGCCGTCACTGAGCCGCAAGCCGGCTCCGACGTGAAGAGCCTTCGGACGACGGCCAAGCTCGACGGCGACGAATGGGTCCTCAACGGGACCAAGGTCTTCATCACCAACGGCGGCATCGCCGACGTCCACGTGGTCGTCGCGACGGTGGACCCGGAACTGGGCCACCGAGGCCAGGCCTCGTTCGTGATCCCCAAGGGAACGCCGGGCCTCAAGCAGGGAAAGAAGGAGTCGAAGCTCGGCATCCGCGCCTCTCATACCGCCGAGGTGATCCTCGAGGACTGCCGTGTCCCGGTTGAGAACCTGCTCGGCGGCATGGAGAAGCTGGAGCGGAAGCTCGAGCGCGCCCGCACCGGAGAGTCCAGCGGCCGAGCCTCCAACGCGCTGGCAACGTTCGAGCTCACCCGGCCGATCGTGGGCGCATCCGCGCTCGGGATCGCCCAGGCCGCGTACGAGTGGACGCTGTCCTACCTCGACCACAACGACCCCCAGGAGCCCATCGCCGAGTACCTCGACGAGAGCTCCACGGCGGGCCGGCCGCCGCTCGAGCGCCAAGCGATCCAGCAGCGTCTGGCCGATGTGGCCACCGAGATCGAAGCGGCGCGCCTGCTCGTTCAGCGTGCCTCGTGGATGGGCCGCAACGGCATTCCGATGCTGGGGGGCCAGGGATCGATGTCGAAGCTGAAGGGCGGCGACGTCGCGATGTGGGCGACCCGGACCTGCATGGACCTGGTCGGCCCGGTCGCGCAAACCACGGATTGCCCGCTGGAGAAGTTCTTCCGCGACGCCAAGATCTACCAGCTGTTCGAGGGCACAGCCGAAATCCAGCGGATGGTGATCTCCCGGATGCAGGCGGCCGAGTACCGCGAGCGCCTCAAGCAAGGCGTCGAGGTCGCGCAGGAGGCGATCGCCTCCACCGCCTCCGGCAACGGCGCCCACCCATCGGGCGATGGAAAGGCTGCGGTGGCCGGGTCCGGGAACGGCGCCGCCCCGGCTGCCGAGGAACGGACCCCCAGCGCAGCCTGATCCAGTGGACGCCGTCTAGCGGCCTTACCGCTCTCTAACCTCGGGGCCATGGCGCAGGCCCATCCCCACGGCCGGGGAGTCGAGCGCGACGGTCTGTCGGGCGGTCCGGACGCGCTCGCGGCGCGCCGACAGGGAAACCGTCGACGGATGCTGGTCGCCGCGGCGATCAACGGGGTGCTGCTCGCCACGGCGGTGGTCGGCGGCATCCTCACCGGCTCGCTCGCCCTGCTCGCGGATGCCGGGCACGTGCTCTCCGATCTCGGCGCCATCGGTCTTGGCCTCGCCGCGGTTGCGCTGGCGGCGCGATCGGGCGGCCCCCGCCGCACCTTCGGCTACCAACGCACCGAGGTGATCGCCGCCCTGCTCAACGGAGTCACCCTGGTGGTGGTGGCGGTGCTGATCGTGGTCGCGGCCGTCAACCGCTTGGGCGATCCACCGGACGTAGAGGGGGCCGGGGTCCTCGTGATCGGGGCGGTCGGTCTCGCCGGAAACGCGGCCGCCACCTGGGTGCTCGCCGGCGGACGGCGGGACGACCTGAACCTGGAGGCCGTTCTGCGTCATTCCGCCGCGGACGCGCTGGGCTCGCTCGGTGTGATCGTCTCGGGCGCCGTCATCCTGGCTACCGGCTGGACTGTGATCGACCCGCTGGTCGGGATCGCGATCGCCGTGCTGATCCTTGCTTCGTCCATCCGCCTGGTGCGCGAGCCGCTGGATGTGCTGATGGAGGCCGCTCCCCCCGGTGTCGACGTGGAGGCCGTCGCCCGGGCGATCGGCTCCGTGGACGGCGTGTGTGCGGTGCACGACCTCCACGTCTGGTCCGTGACGGCCGACTTCGAAGCGCTGGCGGCCCACGTCGTCGTCACCCGTGGCGTCGATCGCGACCGCGCCCGGCACGAGGTCCAGTTCGTGCTTCGAGACCGCTACGGGCTCGAGCACACCACGCTCCAGATGGAGGAGGAGGCCGACGAGGGCGCCCTGCTGGAGGTTGAGACCGAGGCTCGCCATAACTGACCTGGTGGCGCGGCCGGGATACCCTGAAAAGCCGCTTGCAGCAGGCAGAACGCCTGTTAACGACTGCTCACAGTTTTTGCGCGGCTGATACCCTGCCGCCCCACATTTGTGCCGAATCCGTCCCTAACAGCGGGCGGAGCGGGGGAACCAAACCCCGGGGCGAGAGGCCGACAGGGCCAGCGGGTCCAGAGGCCAAGCGCGAATCCTCCGCGCGAGCCCGTCAGCTAACCCCGCAGGCCACCGAGGAAGACATGAGCGACGCCCACAGACCTGCACGCGCCAAGCCGCCCCGGGCGGCGGTGACACTGCTGGCGGGTTTGGCGCTGGCAGCGGCCGGGCTGGCGGGTGCCGCCGGGGTGTTCGGCCAGGACCTCCAGTCTCAGCTCGACGACAAGCAGGCGCAGCTCGACAAAGCCAACTCACGCGAGGGCGTCTTGTCCACGACGATCCAGCGCGCGGGCGAGCAGCTCGACCAGTTACGCGGAGAGGTGGCGACTCTTCGCAACCGCGAGGCGATCGTCCAGGCCGAGCTGGAAAAGAAGGAGGCGGAGCTGAAGCAGGCGAAGGACCGGCTCGCGGTTCTTCGCGTTCGCTTGAAGCGCTCGCTCAAAGTGCTGAGGGAACGGCTGGTTGCGATCTACGAGTCCAGCAGTCCGGACGCGCTCACTGTGATCTTGAACTCGGATGGGTTCGACCAGCTGCTCAGTCGCTACGAGTACCTGCAGCGGATCCAGTCCCAGGACACCTCGATCGCAGAGCGCGTGCGCACTCTCCGCGACAAGACCAAGGACACCGTCGAGCGCGTGCGGGCAGCGCGCGATGAGATCGCCGCAAAGCGGGCTGAGCTCGCCAGCACGCGGAGCCAGCTCGAAGCGCGCGAGGGCAATCTGGCGGTGGCCCGCGAGCAGGACCAGCGGACTCTGGCGCAGGTCCAGGAGACCCAGCAGGAGCTCGAGGGCGACATCAGCGACATTCAGGCGGAGGTCCAGGCTCAGCTCCAAGCCGCCCAGTCGAGCGAGCCGGCGCTGCCCGCCGGGCCGATCCAGGGCGAGAGCTCGTCCGGGTTCATCTGGCCGGTCAACGGGCCGATCACGTCGCCGTTCTGCGAGCAGCGCGCTTGGGAGAGCTGCCATCCGGGGATCGACATCGCTGTCCCCAGCGGCACGCCGATCCGCGCAGCCGCTGCCGGCACGGTGGCGATCGCGGGGCCGGAGTCCGGCTATGGCAACTACACCTGCATAGACCACGGAGGCGGTGTCTCCACCTGCTATGCGCACCAAATGTCGATCAGCGTCTCTGTCGGGGAGCACGTCAGCCAGGGTCAGGTGATCGGGATCAGCGACTGCACCGGCCTCTGCTTCGGGCCCCACCTTCATTTCGAGGTCCGGGTCAACGGATCGCCCGTCGACCCGATGGGCTACCTCTAGGGCCGGCTCGGCGAGGCCCATACGGTTTCTAGGTAGACGCCCTCTTTTTAACCGGCGCGCATCCCGATGCGCGCTTGTAGCCTCGGTCGCAACCGGTATCCAGGGAGGAGCCCGAAGTGACCACTGGCCCACCTATCGCGAGTCTTCGTTCGCGTCTTCTGCGCGTTCGTTTGGGCGCGTACGTGGCCGGGGTCGGTGCGACAGCCGCGCTGATCGCGGGCGCCGTGGTGGCCTTTCTCTGGCTGGCCACCTTCGTGGCCTTCAACGGCCTTCCCATCGGAGGATCGAGCGGCGACGCCGGGGCCGCGTATCTCGACTCGGGCGCTGCATCCGCGGCGACGGCGGCGGCCCTCGGAAGGGCTCCGGGCGCCGTTGCGAAGAATCCGGTCTCGGTTGGGTCGCACGGTGCGAGCAAGGCCGATGGCTCCGTGGCCGCGGCCTCGGCTCGCTCCCGCAGCTCCGGCTCGGGGGATGGAGGGGACGTCTCCGGCAAGGTCCGGCAACGCGATGGGGCCGATAGCGGCGTTACCTCTCCGCCGGTGGATGTCACACCGCCTTCGATCACGGCTCCGTCGCTGCCCTCGACCTCTGGCGCCCTGAGCGACGCGGTCCGGGACGTCAACGACGCGGCGGGCACCAACCTCTCCGCGCCGAGCCGCGGCACCAGGCGGGCGGTCGAGGGCGCTGCCGGGGGTGCCCTCGACCGGGCGGGCAGGGCGCTCTCAAGCCCGGGTCTCGGCGGCCGGACCGGCGGGGCCGTGAGCGGACTTGGCGGCTAACCCGGCGCATGTCTCCAGGCACGGGCTCCCCGAAGCGTGCTAACGCTATTCGGTAGGCGCTCACCCACCCACGGTTAGCCAGCGAATCGAGGGGTACCGGCCACGCAGCCGAATGACCAGCCTCGTCCACGCGATCAGTCGCCCTTCCAAGCTGCGGAGCCACCTGAGTGCCTACCTGGCCGGGATTGGCGCCACCGGTGCGCTGACCGCCGGAGCGGTGGTGGTGTTTCTCTCGCTTGCCACCTTCGTGGCATTTCGCGGGCTTCCGTCGCTGGCCGGGTCGAGCGACAGCACAGGCGCCGCGTATCTGACGTCGAACACCGGCGGCCCGCAGGCGGCGGCCGCGGCACTCGATGCGGCTCGCGCCGCAGTGGCGAAGGATCCGGTCCCCCTTGCGCGGTCGGCCGGAGGCGCCTTCGACCAAGGGTCGGGAGCGCCCGGATCCGGCGGCGAGCGGTCGTCGGTGGGCCGCGAGCCCGGTGGGCCCGGCGGCTCCGCGGTCCGGGGCGGCTCGGGCGCCACCGCGCCGACCGCTCCCGGCGTTGCCCCGTCGGCGCCCAGCGCTCCGTCGGTCCCGTCCGTGCCGGGGGCTGTGGATCCGCCCTCGGTGGACGCTCCCTCGGTGCCCGACACGCCATCCGTGCCCAGCACGCCCTTGGTGCCGTCCCGTCCCCACGTGCCCTCGACCTCCGGCGCCGTCCGGGACGTTGATCGTGCTGCCGGCTCCAACCTGTCGGGGACGACCGATCGCGTCACCCGCACGGTGGACGGCGTTCTCGCCGGAGCGCTCGGCTAGCTAGCCCAGATTTCGCTCGAGCCACCTGAGCGCCACGCCGTGGAGCTCCGCGTCGTGCTGGGCGGAGCGGTGATGGCCACCCGGCAGCAGAATCAGCTTCCGAGGCTCAGCGGCACGGGCGTAAAGCTCTTCGGACCACTCCGATGGAATCTGCTCGTCGCCGCTGGCGTGGATCAGCAGGAGAGGCTTGGAGCCCATCAGCTCCACCCCCTGGCGGAGGTCGTGCTCGGCGAGCCACGCCTCGAGCGCGGTCACAGCGCCGGGGTCGACCCGCATCTCGAGCCTGCCGGAGAGAAGCCCCCGCCGCAGGTGGTCCGCCCCCGCCGGACAGATCGCGATCACCCCCGCGATCTGCTCGCTTGTCGCCGCGGACTGAATCGCCATGAAGCCGCCCATGCTGGAGCCGCGGACGCAAACCCGCGCCGCGTCCACCCCTTCCATCCCGGCCAGGAACCGCGCCATCTTTCCCACGTCAGCGAGGGCCGCGGGGCTCATCCCGTCGTCCGAGTCTCCGTGCCCGCGCTGATCGAATCCGAGCGCCGCCCAGCCGCTCGCGGCGCAGGCCCGTCCAAAGTCACCGTGGTTCTCCTTTTGTGAGCCCGCCCCATGAACGATCACCATGGCCGGCCACGGCGGAGGGGTGTGGGGGAGCCAGACCATGTACGGCCGCCCCTCGTGTACGCCCATCTCGCTTGGCCGGGAAACGGTGCGGCTCATCGACCGCCGGAATAATGCCCGTATGAGCGCCACGACCGAGGTCCCGATCATCGAGGGCTCGCCCGTCTACCCACTGGGCAGCAGGGTCAATGAGCGCAGCCACCTGGAGGTCGGCGGCTGTGACGTGGTCGAGGTCGCGGCCGAGTTCGGAACGCCGGTCTATGTCTACGCGGAGGAGGACATCCGGGCGAGGGCCCGGGCGTACCTCGACGCCTTCCGCGCCCGTACCGACGACTTCGAGGTTCTCTACGCGAGCAAGGCGGCTCCGATCACCGCGATCTACCGGCTCTGCGCCGAGCAGGGGCTGTCCGTCGACGTGGCATCTGGCGGCGAGCTCCACATGGCGCTGGGCGCCGGCCTGGACCCGGCGCGCATCTACATGCACGGGAACAACAAGACCGAGGCCGAGCTCCGCTACGCGGTCGACGCCGGGGTTGGTCATCTGATCGTGGACTCATTCGGTGAGATCGCCCGCCTCGACGCGCTGCTGGACCGCCCTCAGGATGTCCTGATCCGCGTTACCCCCGGCATCCTGCCCTCGACTCATTCCTACGTGCAGACCGGCGGCCTCGACTCGAAGTTCGGCTTCGGGCTCGAGGATGGCCTTGCCGCGCGCGCGATCGCCGAGGTGCGATCCTCGCGCCACCTGCAGCTGGTCGGCCTGCACGCCCACATCGGCTCCCAGATCTTCGAGCTGGAGCCCTACGCCGCGGCAATCGAGGCGCTGGCGGCGCTCGTGGATGGCGAATGGGAGTGCCGCATCCTGAACGTCGGCGGCGGGCTGGGGATCGCCTATACGTCCGCCGATCGACCGCCGCCCATAGAGAGTTACGTCGAGGTCAAGGTTCAGGGTGTGCAGCGCGTGTTCGACCCCGTGCCGCGAATCCTGATCGAGCCCGGCCGCTCGCTGGTCGGCAATGCCGCCGTCACCGCGTACGAGATCGGCACCGTGAAGGAGATCCCGGGCGTCCGAACCTATCTCTCGGTCGATGGTGGGATGTCCGACAACCTGCGGCCGATGCTGTACGGCTCGCGCTACGAGGCGATCATCGCCAACCGGGCCGACGGCGTGCCGAACACGCTGGCGACCGTCGCCGGCATGCACTGCGAGTCCGGCGACATCCTGATCACGGACACGATGGTCGCCGACCCTCGGCCCGGCGACATTCTCGTCACCCCCGCCACCGGCGCCTACGGATATGCGATGGCGAGCAACTACAACGGCGTCCCTCGGCCCCCGGTGGTGTTCTGCAGGGACGGTGACGCGCGAGCGGTGGTGCGCCGGGAGACGTACGAGGACCTGACCGGCAGGGACATCGAGTGACCGACCCGGTCCGTATCGGGCTCCTTGGCCGTGGGACCGTTGGAGATGCGTTCCACCGGCTGCTTGCGGAGCGCGCTGACGCGGTCGAGACCGCCGCTGGGCGGCGGCCCGAGGTCGCGGGTGTGCTGCGCCGCTCCGAGGGCGATTTCGACGCCATCCTCGAGGCCTCGGAGATCGTCGTCGAGCTGATCGGCGGCACCGAACCGGCGAGGGAGTACGTGCTGCGGGCGCTGCGGGCGGGCCGGCACGTGGTCACTGCGAACAAGCAGCTGATCGCGCAGTTCGGTGACGAGCTGTTCGACGCGGCCCGCGAGTCCGGCGTTCAGCTCCGCTTCGAGGCGGCCGTGGCCGGGGTGGTGCCGGTGATCCGGGTGATCCAAGAAAGCCTCGCTGCGACGGAGATCACCAAGGTGTTCGGGATCGTGAACGGCACCACCAACTTCATCCTCACCGAAATGGCCAATACCGGCGCCTCCTACACGGATGCCCTGCGGCGGGCCCAGGAGCTGGGTTATGCCGAGGCGGATCCTTCCGACGATGTGGGTGGGGCTGACGCGGCAGCCAAGATGGCGATCCTCGCCAGGCTTGCCTTCGGCGCCCCGGTGGCCCTTGCCGACGTCTCGTATGCGGGCATCACCGAGATCCAACCCGACGACATCGCCTATGCCAAGGAGTTCGGGCTGTCCTTGAAGCTGCTCGGGGTCGCCGAGCGGCGCGACGGCGGGATCAGCGTACGGGTGTTCCCTTGCTTCCTTTATGCGCACCACCCCCTGGCCCCGATCGAGGGGCCTTTCAATGCCGTGATGGTGGAGGCGCCGACGATCACGGAGATCACCATGTCGGGGCCGGGGGCGGGCGGGGTCGAGACCGCCTCCGCGGTGCTCGGCGACGTGGTCTCCATCCTCTCCGGCAGGGCTCCGGTACACGTGGCTGGGGAGTCGCTCGAGATCGTGAGCGACATCAGCTCTGCGTTCTACCTCCACCTCGAGGTGGCCGACCGACCCGGGGTGCTCGCGCAGGTTGCGGACGTCCTGGGACGCAACGAGGTCTCGGTGCGCAGCGTCGTCCAGCGGGGATTGGGCGATGAGGCGCGATTGGTGATGGTGATGCACGAAGGCCGGGAGTCGTCGTTCTTTGCCTCTCTCGCCGAGATCGGGGGCTTGGAGTTCGTTCGCGCCCAGCCCCGCGCCATCCGGGTGATCGAGGAAGAGTTTGTTTAGGAACCGCGACTTCGTCGGTAGCCCATGCCCCCACCCCTGATTGAGCGTTACAGGGAGCGGCTGCCGCTCGAGCAGGGCGATCCCGTCGTCAGCCTGAACGAGGGATCGACGCCGCTGATCGAGGCGCCGACGATCTCCGAGCGTGTGGGCGCGAATGTGTACCTGAAGCTTGAGGGCGCCAATCCCACCGGGAGCTTCAAGGACCGGGGGATGACCGTGGCCGTATCGCGGGCGAAGGGAGCGGGCGCGGAGGCGATCATCTGCGCCTCCACAGGGAACACCGCGGCGAGCGCGGCGGCGTACGCGGCGCGTGCCGGGCTGCGGGGCGCGGTGATCGTGCCGGAGGGGAAGATCGCGATCGGCAAGCTCGCTCAGGCACTGATGCACGGAGCGCGGGTGATTGCGCTGCGCGGCAACTTCGACCAGGCGCTCGAGATCGTGCGCGAACTGTCAAGGCGTCACCCGGTGGAGCTCGTCAACTCGATCAACCCCTATCGGATCGAGGGCCAGAAAACGGCAGCGTTTGAGGCCTGTGACGAGCTCGGCGGCGCCCCGGACGCGCTCGCCATCCCGGTCGGCAATGCCGGCAACATCACCGCCTGGTGGCGGGGTTTTCAGGAGTACGGGGAGGCGCCGGTCATGTACGGCTTCCAGGCGGAGGGGGCAGCCCCCCTGGTCCACGGCAAGCCGGTTGCCGAGCCGGAGACGATCGCCTCGGCCATCCGAATCGGCAACCCAGCTCGCTGGGAGGAGGCAATGGACGCCGTAACCGGCTCACGGGGGCGGATGGCGGCGGTCTCGGACGAGCAGATCCTCGACGCCTACCGGCTGATCGCCTCGCGCGAGGGCGTCTTCTGCGAGCCGGCCTCTGCGGCATCCGTCGCCGGGATCCTCGCCCACGGACTCCCGGCGCCGGACGGTGGCGACCCGCCGGCCTCGGTCATCTGCGTGCTCACGGGGCACGGGCTGAAGGATCCCGACACGGCGCTGGGCAAGGCTCCCCAGGTGATCGGCTGCGAGGCGGACATCGCGGCCGTCGAGCGGGCGGTCTTCGACTAAGAGCCTTGCGACACTCGTGACGGTCTGCGCGCCCCGCGCTCGACGCCGGGGTCGACGATCGAAGCCGGATGCTCGCGGAGCTTCTCGGCTTGGTGGTGCCGCCACGCTGCGCCGTCTGCGGGCGGGAATGCGGCCTGCGGGCGGAGCTGTGCGGGCAATGCGAGTCAGGCTTTGATGGCCTCGGGCCGTGCTCATCCGCGATTCCGGGGGTCGACGCCACATGGTCGGCCGCCCCGTACGAGGGCATTGCCCGGGACCTGGTGGTGGCTCTCAAGTTCCGTGCGCGCCTGCAGCTCGCTAAACGCGCCGGGGCAGTGATCGCGGCCCGGGCGCCGGGAGATCTGCTCGCGGGGGTGGTCGTCCCGGTCCCGCCGGCGCCCGCCCGTCGTCGACGGCGGGGGTTCGACGCGGCGGAGGCAATCGCAGCGGCGCTCAGTGCGGAAACGGGCCTGCCGTTGAGGTCCTGCCTGCGGCGGTCCCAGGGGCCGCGGCAGGTGGGACGCCCGCGGGAGGAGAGACTGGCGGCCCCACCCCAGGCGCGGCTCTCGGGACAGGCGCCCGCTGCCGCTGTTCTCGTTGATGACGTGGTCACGACCGGGGCGACAATCAGCGCCTGCGCAGAGGCGCTGCGATCCGGTGGCTGCGCGCGCGTGACGGCCCTGACCTTCGCCCGCTCCGGGCTAGCGACGAAGTCGCGGTAGCTGCGTGTGGACCTGCCGGGTCAGGCCGGCGCCCTAACCCGCCGAAAGCGGACGCGAAGCGGAGCATTTCGGCGGAATGATGACTTGCTTTTCGCCCGCGGAAGCGCGACCCTACCCAGGCGCGGCATTGCAATGCCTCCACGACCCTCACACCAGCGAGAGGAGCAGCATGCGGATCGAGGTCAGGGGACGGAACACGGACGTCACCGATGAGCTTCGCGGCCACGTCGAGAAGCGGTTCTCCCGGATCGGCCAGCAGGTATCTGAGCTCGCCGTCCTGGAGGTCGAGCTCAGCGAGGAGCGCAATCCATCGATCGCCGACAGCCAGGTCGCCGAGGCCACCCTGCATCTGAAGCGGGCGACGCTGCGCGCCCGGGAGGCAACGCCCGAGATGCTCCACTCCATCCACGAGATCGCCGAGGACCTGCGCCGCCAGGTCAAGCGCCATCGCGACAAGCGCCGCAAGCGCTCCCAGACCCGCCGCTTGATCGCACGCGTCCGCGGCCGCCCGGCTTAAGACATGAATCCGCCGAAAGCCTCGGCTTCGACATAAATCCGCCGAAAGCGTCGGCTTCGCCTGCGTTTTCGACTGGCTTGGGTCCTTACCTGACCCGGCAGGCCAGTCCGTACCTACCGCGACTGCGTCGCTAGCCCGGGCCAGCGACGCTAGGGCCGGTACCCTCACCGTTGGTGGCTAAGGGCCTGATAGATCGCGCGCTGCGGCTTGGCGAGGCGCGCCAGTTCAAGGAGTACGAGCGGCGGGTGGCCTCGATCAACCGGATCGAGCCAGAGATGGAGCTGCTCGGCGACGAGGAGATCCGCAAGGAAGCCGACGAGCTGCGCCAGCGAGCGCGCAACGGCGAGCCGCTCGATGACCTTCTCCCGGAGGCGTTCGCGCTGTGCCGCGAAGCCGCGCGCCGGACGCTCGGGCAGCGACACTTCGATGTCCAGCTGATCGGCGGCCAGGTGTTGCACGACGGAGCGATCGCCGAGATGAAGACCGGCGAGGGGAAGACGCTGACCGCGACGCTGGCCGTGTTCCTCGACACCCTTCCCGGCACGCCGGTTCACCTGGTCACCGTCAACGACTACCTGGCCCGTCGGGACGCCGAGTGGATGGGGCAGATCTACGAGGCCTTGGGGGTCAGCGTCGGCGTGATCCAGTCGCAGGACGAACCCGCTGCTCGCCAGCGGGCGTATGCCTGCGACGTGGTCTACGGGACCAACTCGGAGTTCGGCTTCGACTATCTGAGGGACAACATGGCGGCCTCACTGGAGCATTGCGTCCAGCGCGAGCACGTCTACGCGATCGTGGACGAGGTCGACAACATCCTGATCGACGAGGCTCGCACACCGCTGATCATCTCGGGCGCCCCCGAGGCGGCGGCCGAGCTCTATTACACCTTCGCGCGGCTCGCCAAGCAGCTGGTGGGCGAGCCCACAAAGGAGAAGCTGAAGTCGCTGGGGGAGGACCGTGATACCTCCAACGTCGACTACGACTACGAGTACGACGAGAAGCACAAGACCGTCGCGCCAACGGAGCCGGGTGTTGCCAAGGCGGAGCGCTTCCTGGGCGTCGACAACCTGTACGTGTCGGAGCACGGCACTCTCGTCAACCACCTGATCCAGTCGCTGAAGGCCCAGTCGCTGTACAGCCGCGATGACGAGTACGCGGTGATCGACGGTGAGGTGAAGATCGTCGACGAGTTCACGGGGCGAATCCTCGAGGGGCGCCGCTGGTCGGAGGGCCTCCATCAGGCGATCGAGGCCAAGGAGGGCGTGGCGATCCGGGAGGAGAACCAGACCCTCGCGACCATCACGCTCCAGAACTACTTCCGCCTCTACGACAAGCTCGCGGGCATGACCGGCACCGCGCTGACCGAGGCGCAGGAGTTCATGAAGATCTACGAGATGCCCGTAGTCGACATCCCGACCAACGAGCCCATGGTCCGCGATGACCACAACGATCAGATCTACAAGACCAAGACCGGCAAGTGGAAGGCTGTGGCCTCGGAGATCACCGACCGCCACGAGCAGGGCCAGCCGATCCTCGTCGGGACGATCTCGGTCGAGGTCTCGGAAATGCTCTCCGGCGAGCTCACCCGCCAAGGCATCGAGCACGTCGTCCTCAACGCCAAGCCCGAGCACGCTCAGCGCGAGGGCGAGACGATCGCCCAGGCAGGGCGCATCGGGGCGGTGACGATCGCCACCAACATGGCGGGCCGCGGCGTCGACATCAAGCTGGGCGGCGACCCCGAGCAGCTCGCAAAGGCGGAGCTGCGAAAGCTCGGTCTCTCCGCCGAAGACGAGAGCTACGAGCAAGAGCTGTCGGAGCTTCTGCCCAGGTTCAAGGAGCGGTGCGAGGCCGAGGGGGACAAAGTGATCGAGGGGGGCGGGTTGTTCATCTGTGGCACCGAGCGCCACGAGTCGCGGCGGATCGACAACCAGCTCCGCGGTCGCTCCGGACGCCAGGGCGATCCCGGCGAGTCGCGCTTCTATCTATCCGCGGAGGACGAGCTGATCCGCCTCTTTGCCGGTGACCGGATCTACAAGATCCTCGACCGGCTTGGCCCTGTCGACGAGCACGGCGAGGAATACCCGCTGGAGGCGAAGATGCTCAGCCGCACGGTCGAGAACGCCCAGAAGAAGGTCGAGCAGCAGAACTTCCTGATCCGCAAGCGCGTGCTCGAGTACGACGACGTCATGAACGAGCAGCGCCGGGTGATCTACAAGTACCGCCGCGAGATCCTCGAGGGGCGGGACATGTCCGACGTCGCTCGCGAGGAAACCGGCGAGGTGGTGACGCGGCTGGTCGAGGAGTACACGCCCGGCGAGGTGTTCGAGGACTGGGACCTCGGGGGGCTCGCGACCCAGGCGGCCCAGCTGTGGCCTTTGGGCGCTGACCTGAGCCAGGTGGACGCGACGCGCTCGGATCGCGAAGCGATCGCAAGCGTCTTGACCGAGGACGCCCTTTCCGCCTACGACCGCCGCGAGCAGGAGCTGGGCGCCGAGCTGATGCGCTACCTGGAGCGCCAGATCCTGCTGCAGATCATCGACAACCGCTGGCGGGAGCACCTCTTCGAAATGGATTACCTGCGCGAGGGCATCCATCTGCGCGGCTTCGCCCAGATCGACCCGCTGGTCGCCTACAAGAACGAGGGCTTCACGATGTTCGAGGAGCTGATGAACTCGATCTGGGGCGAGTTCGCGCGGATCATCTTCCACGTGGAGGTGAACGTCGAGCCCGCGGACTTCCAGCCGGAGCCGGAGGCGCGGCCGGAAGAGCTCCAATACGCCGGCGGGGGCCCGGAGCAGCCGTCCGCGCTCCAGCAGGCGGCTGGAGCGGCGACCGTGGCGGCGGCGGGCGCCGTGACGGCGGGCGACGGGGCCGCGGGCGGCGGGGCCGCGGCGGCGGGCGATGGGATGGGTCAGGGGACTGCGGAGAACCCGGCGACCGTGGTGAAGTCCGACCGCGAGAAGATCGGTCGCAACGATCCCTGCTGGTGCGGGTCCGGCAAGAAGTACAAGAAGTGCCACGGGGCCTGAACGGCTCGGCCTGCGCCTGACGCCGTGTCGGATCAGGACCTCGAGGCAGTCCGCGCGTTCATTGACGGATTCAACGAGCAGGATTTCGACCTGTTTCTGTCCGTCCTGGATGAACGGGTCGAGCTCCACACGCTGAAGCTTGGGTTGATCACGGGCCATGAGGAGGCACGGCGGTGGGCGACCAAGCAGCCCGGCGGGCTGCAGCAGCGGCTGGTGATCGAGGATCTGCGACCAAGCGGCGACCAGGTGCTGGCGCTGCTTCGCCAGGAGTGGCGCTGGGAAGAGGGCCAAGAGCTTGCGGAGGAGAACGAGGCGGCGGCGCTGTTCACCTTGCACGATGGGAGGATCGTTCGCTGGCGTCCCTTCGCCGACCGCGCGGAGGCCCTCGCTGCGGCCGGCGTGGAGCCCGCCGAGGACGGTCGGTGAACGCTGGCGGTTGAAACGGCGCTGAGGCCAGGGGACGACGGGCGCCCGCGTTGCTGGTGGGCGACCGCATCGCCTGAGTACGTCGACTACCACGATGCCGAGTGGGGCCGCCCGGTCCTCGACGACCGAGGCCTGTACGAGCGCCTCTGTCTGGAAGCGTTCCAAGCCGGCCTGTCGTGGCTGACGATCCTCCGCAAGCGCGAGGCGTTCCGGGCCGCGTTCGGTGCCTTCGAGCTCGAACGGGTCGCGGCCTTCGACGACGCTGACCTGAAGCGGTTGCTGGCCGACGAAGGGATCGTCCGCAATCGAGCCAAGATCCAGGCCGCGATCGGGAATGCCGGCGCCGCGCTGCGGCTGCGGGAGGCCGGCGATTCGCTGACGGAGCTGATCTGGTCGTTTCGCCCCCAGCGGCACGCCACGCCGCGGTCCCGCTCGGATCTTCCGGCGGCGACCCCTGAGTCCGACGCCATGGCCAAGGAGCTGCGGCGGCGCGGCTTTTGCTTCGTCGGACCGACGACCGCCTACGCACTGATGCAGGCGTGTGGGCTGGTCAACGACCACCTCGCGGGGTGCGCCATCCGCGACAAGGTGGAGGCCGAGCGCAGGCGGCCTAAGCGACCCGCCCGCCTCTAAGCTCTGGGTGATGACCGAGCCCGTCTCCAAAGAGAGCGCGTCAGAGCGGATCGCGGATGTCCGCGAGGGGTTGACCCTGCTCGCGGACTACCTTTGACCCTTCAGGGCTCGCTGCTGACCTAGAGCGGCTCGAGGGCGAGATGCAGCGCCCCGGGTTCTGGGACGACTCCGAGCAGGCGGCCCGCATCTCGGCCGAACACGCCAGCGGCCAGCGTCGGCTCGAGACCTTCCGCTCGCTCGAGGCCGACGTCGCCGACCTCGACGAGCTTGCCGAGCTGTCGGCCGACGACGCCGAGCTTGCCGGCGAGCTCGACGGCCAGCTCCGCTCGATCGAGAAGCGGCTGGAGACCCTCGAGGAGGCGCGCCTCTTCAACGGCCGGTACGACGCGGGCGACGCGGTGGTCACGGTGCGTTCCGGGGCCGGCGGGACCGACTCTCAGGACTGGGCCGAGATGCTGCTCCGCATGTACCTGCGATGGGCCGAGAGGCGCGGACTCCCGACCGAGATGAAGGAGGCGTCTCCCGGTGACGAGGCGGGCCTCAAGTCGGGCACGTTCATCGTCCGTGGCGAGAACGCATACGGCCTGTTCGCGGCCGAGCGCGGCGTCCATCGCCTGGTCCGCCTGTCGCCGTTCGACGCCGCCCACCGCCGCCACACGAGCTTCGCCGAGGTGGACGTGGGGCCGCTCGTCGACGACGCCGTGGAGGTGGACATCGACGAGGAGGATCTGCGCGTCGACACGTACCGCGCGTCGGGCGCCGGAGGGCAACACGTGAACAAGACCGATTCGGCCGTGCGGATCACCCACCTGCCGACCGGAATCGTCGTCCAGTGCCAGAACGAGCGCTCCCAGGCGCAGAACAAGGCGACCGCCATGCGCCTGCTGCGCGCCCGGCTGCTCGAGCTGGAGGAGCGAAAGAGGGCCGAGGAGCTGGCGGCCGAGCGAGGCGAGCAGAAGGACGTCGGCTGGGGCTCTCAGATCCGCAGCTACGTCCTGCACCCCTCCCAGCGCGTCAAGGATCACCGAACCGGCCACGAGGTGGGCGACGCGCAGCGCGTGCTCGACGGCGACCTGGACGGGTTCGTGCGTGAGTACCTGTTGCGGAGCGCTGACTCCGGGGAAAGCGCCTGACCAGTCCTTCGCCGTGCCTGCCCGGGGCCGGCGGCGCGCTACGTTTCAGGCGTGGCCGTCAGGATCGCCGTTGGACTCTCCGAGAGCTTCGATGCGGTCGAGGCGTTTTCCGAAGCGTCTGCGGATGCGGCCCGGAAGCTGGGCGCTCCGTGTGATCTCTGCCTGCTGTTCGCAGGGGCCCCGCACCTGGGTCATGGCAAGTGGATCCTGTCCACGGTCCACGAGCAGCTCGAGCCACGTCATCTGATCGGCTGCGGGGCCGGTGGCGTGGTGGGCGCCGGCCGTGAGATCGAGGAGGGACCTGCCGCAGCCGTGTGGGCGGCGTCGATGCCGCAGGCCGAGATCGCCACCCATCACTTCGAGGTGGAGCAGGACGACGAGGGCTTTCGGGTCCTCGGTCTCGAATCCCTGAGCCAGGAGCCCTTGGGCGATGACCCGGCCGCCGCGCCCGCCAGTCGAAGCGATTGCATGCTGGTGCTCGCCGACCCGTACAGCTTCGCGACCGAGGCGCTTCTCGACCGGGTCAACCTGCTGCGACCGAGCATGCCGGTGCTGGGCGGCCTCGCCAGCGCCTCGGCGGTCGGCTCAGCCTCGTTGTTTCGGAATGGCGACGTCCTCAACGGCGGCGCTGTGGCCTGCTCTCTGTCGGGTGTCGGGGTCCTGCCATGCGTTTCCCAGGGAGCCGCCCCGGTTGGTCCCGAGATGACGATCACAGCGGCGCACGACAGCGTGATCGAGGAGCTGGCATCGAAGCCGGCGATCGAGCGGCTTCGCGAGGCGCTCGGCAGCCTGGATGCGCACGAGCAGCAGTTGGCCGCTACGGGTCTGATGCTCGGCATCGTGATCGACGAGAACAAGCCGGAGTACGAGCGTGGCGACTTCCTGGTGCGGCCGATCATCGCCGCCGACGGTGAGGCAGGCACGATCGCGCTGGGTGAGCGGATCCGGGTCGGCCAGACGGTGCGCATGCACATTCGCGACGGCGCCTCGGCGGATGAGGACCTGCGCGCTGCGCTCGGCGCGCAGGTCAAGGCGCTCGGCTCCGCCCAGGCGGCGGGCGCGCTGGTCTTCACCTGCAATGGCCGCGGCTCTCACATGTTCGAGATCGCCGATCACGACGCGACGGCGATCGAGGATGCGCTCGGCGTTCCGGCCGGCGGCTTCTTCTGCGCGGGCGAGATCGGCCCGGTCGGCGGCCGCAACTTCCTGCACGGCTTCACGGCGACGCTGGCCGTGTTCGCCGCCGAGTAATGCGGATCTCAGATCGCCGCGAGGTGCGAGATCTCGTCGCACGCGCGCTGGCAGAGGACCTGGGGCCGGGGGACATCACCTCCAAGGCCGTGGTTGCGGCGAACGCCGGCGCAAGGGCGCGGATCGTGCAGAAGGAGCCAGGCGTGGTTTTCGGGCTCGAGGTCGCCGCCGAGGCCTTCTCCCAAGCGGGAGCGGTGAGCTTCGAGGCGCTTCAGCCGGAGGCCCACTGGCGCGACTCGGTTCCCACCGACCTCGCGCTGGCGAGCGGCCCGGCCCGGGCACTCCTGGCCGCCGAGCGCACGGCGCTGAACCTGCTCTGCCACCTGTCGGGGGTGGCGACGCTCACGGCCCGTTTCGTCCAGGCTGTCAGCGGAAGCCGGGCGAAGATCCTCGACACGCGGAAGACAACCCCCGGCTTGCGGTGGCTCGAGAAGGCTGCGGTCGCAGCCGGCGGTGGGCGCAACCACCGCATGGGCCTGCAAGATGCCGTCCTGATCAAGGAGAACCACATCGCGCTTGCCGGCGGGCTCGCCGAGGCGGTGCGCCGCGCCCGCGAGGCGGAGCCGGAGCGCGAGATCGAGGTCGAGTGCCGAAACGCCGAGGATGTCGAGGCGGCGCTCGGCACGGGCGCCGAGCGCCTGTTGCTCGACAACATGACCGCGGACGAGCTGCGCGCGGCGGTCGTGGAGCGTGACGCGGCCGGACGGGCCCACGGCCCCGTGGCTACGCTCGAGGCCTCCGGCCGGGTTCGCCTCGACAATGTCGCCGAGGTGGCCGCGACCGGAGTCGACTTCATCTCGGTTGGCGCCCTGACCCACTCTGCCCCGGCGCTGGACCTGAGCATGGTGCTCGAGCCCGCAGCCTGATCGGATGACGGACGCGACGGCAACCGGGCCCGACGGGGAAGGTGGCGAGTTCCTGGAGCCGGGCACGACCTTCGCCGGCCATCGGATCGAGGAGGTCATCGGCAGCGGGGGCATGGGCATCGTGTATCGCGTCCGCCATCTGGCGCTCGACCGCGAGCGGGCGTTGAAGGTGGTGGCGCCGAAGCTGTCGGCCGAGGAGCGCTTCCGTGAGCGCTTCAAGCGCGAGGCACGGCTCGCGGCCCAGGTCGAGCACCCGAACCTGATCGCCATTCACCACGCGGGCGAGGAGGGCGGGCAGCTCTACCTGGCGATGCGCCTCGTCGACGGCGTCGACCTTCGCAGCCTGGTGGACGGATCAGGGCCGCTCGATCCCGCCCGAGCCGTCCGCGTGCTGGCGGGGGTCGCCGCCGGCTTGGACGCGGCGCACGCCAGGGGCCTCATCCATCGTGACGTCAAACCCGCCAACGTCCTGGTCGAACGGGCCGGCGATGCGGAGCACGTGTTCCTGACCGACTTCGGGATCAGTCGGCTCGCGGGAAGCGAGGAGAGCCTGACCACCACCGGGGAGTTCTTCGGCAGCGTCGACTACGTGGCGCCCGAGCAGATCGAGGGCGAACCAGTTGACGGCCGCACCGACGTCTACGCGCTGGGCGGCGTTCTCCACTTCATGCTCACTGGGCGACCGCCCTTCCCGCGCGACACCGAGCTGGCAAAGCTGTTCGCACACGCGAACGCCCCACCGCCCCGGCCCTCGGACGTCGTGCCGGGCCTGCCCCCGGCGGTCGACGATGTGGTCGCAAAGGCGATGGCGAAGCGCCCCGACGGCCGCCACGCGTCGGCCGGCGAGCTGGCCGCGGCGGCCGCGACCGCGCTGGGGCAGCCCCCGCCGGTTCCGCCGCCGCCCCCACCTGCCCGAAACGGCGCTGCGGACGGCGCCCAGACGCGACCGCTGCGTCGGCCCGCCCGTCGCCGACTGACGGCGGCGATCGCAGCGCTTGCGGCGGTGGCGGCCGCGGTGGCGGGGGCCGTCTTGCTGTCGGATGGAGACGGATCCGAGAGCCAGGGACCGGCCGGCCCACAGCCGAAGGCGATCGCGACGATCAAGGTCGGAGAGAACCCCACCGGCATCACGGTCGGCGGCGCGAACGTCTGGGTGGCGATCGCCGGCGCCGTCGAGGCTCTCGATCCTGTCAAGGAGCGACCGGTCGGCAATGCGATCGCGATCGACGGCGACCCAACCTCGGTCGCCGTCGGCTTTGGCTCGTTGTGGGTTCCCAACCACAGCGGCGACACGGTCGTCCGACTCAAACTCGGCAGCCCCGGCGGGGCCCAGAACATCACCGTTGGAGACCAGCCGACTGACGTCGCGGTCGACGGCAACTGGGTCTGGGTAAGCAACGGCGGCGACGACACGGTGTCGAGGGTGAATCCCCAGACCAACCGTGTCCGAACGGTGCGCGCGGGCGCCGGCCCCCGGTCTGTCGCAACCGGGGAGGGCGCGGTGTGGGTGGCGAACATCGACGGAAAGTCCGTGTCCCAGATCGATCCGCAGGGCGCGATCACGATCGACGGGCCGGTGCCGGTCGGCCAGCGGCCGAACGACCTTGCGGTCGGCTTTGGGTCCGTCTGGGTGGTCGACAACTTCAGCGGCACCCTGACGCGGATCGACCCCGACACCCACCGCGTGGAGGGGGAGCCGATCGAGGTCGGCTCCCACCCGCGTGGCGTCAAAGCCGGATTCGGCTACCTGTGGGTGGCCAACGGCGCGGACGGCACCGTGACGCGGATCGATCCCGAGGCCGCCGCTCCCGCCGGACCTCCAATCGATGTCGGCGCGAACCCCGCCGACATCGCAGTCGGCCGTGGAGCGGTCTGGACCGCCAACGTCGACTCTTCGACGGTGACCAAGATCAGGCCCTGACCCAGCCCGCGCCTCGGCCGCCCAGCGGCGAGTCAGCGCTCCAGGTCCCGCGGCGAGATGACGCCGCTGCGCAGGGCAAGCTCCGCAAGGCGAATGCGCTTCTGGTTCTGCGGGAGGTCACCGATTTCGAACGTCTCGAACAGGGCGCGCAGATTCGCCTTCACCGCGTCGACGCTGAGGAACACCTCGTCGGCGACCTCCTTGTTGGTGGCCGGGCTGGCGAACTCGCTCCCCTCGCGAAACGGCCGGCACAGTGCGACGAGCACACGCCGCTGAGTGTCAGTGACGTGGCTGACGTCAGGGCGGTCGGTGGTGGGAACGGTTTCCTCACCACCGGCCTGCGCGGGCGAGCGGAACAGGACCAGCGTGTCGCCGAAGCGCAACGCTTCGCCGTCGCGAAGCCGTCGGCGCCCGACAACCCGCTCGCCGTTCACGAACGAGCCGTTCCGTGACAGGCCGTCGTCGGCAACCGTCCAGTCCTCGCCGAGCCGCTCGAGCTCCGCGTGCACCCGCGAGACCTCGGGGTCGAACGCCAGGCTGACGTCCGCGGCCTGGCTGCGTCCCACAGTGAGGCGCTCGAGTTCGGCATCGAGCTCCCGGACCAGCTGGGTGCCCTCCCCGTCCCGGTAGACGAGGAACGGGGTGCCGCGTCGCTCGGCCTCGAGACGCGCCTTGAGCTCGCGCGCGGTCTCCGCTGGAACCGCATGCGGTGACACGCGGGCCAGGATAGGCCGCGATGGGCGAATTCGTCTCTATGGTCTTTCGCCCATGACCCGTTCGTCGTGTGCCCTGCTCGGGATTACGGCGGCTGCCGCGGTCGTTCGGTTCGCCACGCTCGACGTGCAGAGCTTCGACCACGACGAAGCGGTCACCGCGATCCGGGTGATCCATCCGAGCCTGGTCGACACGCTGTCCGTCGTCGGTGACAGCGAGAGGAGCCCGCCGCTCTACTACGTACTGGTCTGGGGCTGGTCGAAGGTCTTCGGCACCGGCGAGGTTGGTCTCCGTTCGCTCTCGGCCCTGTTCGGCACCCTCACCGTGCCCCTCGCGTATGCGGCAGCGGCCAGGTTCGGATCCTCGCGTCGGGTGGCACTGTACGCCGCCGCCTTCGTCGCCCTCAACCCATACCTGGTCTGGTACTCGCAGGAGGCGCGCTCCTACGCCCTCATGGTCCTGTTCGCCACCGGCGCCCTGCTCTACTTCGCGCGTTCCCTCGAGCGTCCCTCGCCGGCCTCACTGGCCCTCTGGGCCTTGGCCTCGGCGCTCGCGCTGTCTTCTCACTACTTCGCCGCCTTCCTGATCGTTCCGCAGGCGCTCTGGCTGCTGCTCCGCAGCGAGTCGCGTCACCGAGCCATGCTCGCCACCGCGGCGATTGCGGCTGTCGGCCTGGCTTTGGTGCCGCTCGCGGCCAATCAAGAAGAGGGTGGTCGGCGCAACGGCTTCACCGAGACGGCGCTCGCATCGCGCGTCGGCGAGACGGGGCTCAACTTCGTGGCGAGTGAGGAGCCGGCACCGTTTGCCGGGGACGCGAAGACCGACGCCGTTCAACTGGTGGCAGCCGCAGGAGGGGCGCTCTTGCTCGCCGCTGCGATTGGCTTGATCGCGACTCGGGCGTCCCGCGCCGAACGGGCCGGGGCGGTCGCGGCCGGCGCGGTGGGCGGAGGGGCGCTGGCCCTCCCGCTGCTGCTCGCCGTGGTGGGAACGGACTTCATCAATCCCCGAAACCTGATCGGCGCCCTGGTTCCGCTTCTGATCGTCCTCGCGATCGGGTTCGGGTGTCGCGGCGCCGGCAAAGCCGGCCTGGCGGGCGGCGCGGCGACGTGCGCGCTGTTCGTGGCAGTGCTGCTCGTGGTCGATGTCAGCGCGCAGATGCAGCGGCCGGACTGGCGCGGCGCCGCGGAGGCTCTCGCCTCACCGGCCGAGAGCCGAGTGTTGGTGGTGCCGCGCAACGGCGATGACGCGCTCGCCTATTACCTGGGAGCGGGAAAGCAGTCGCTCGGCAGCCGCCTCCGAACCCGCGAGATCGACGTCCTGAGCACGAACTACCGGGTCAAGGACCCGCCGGAACCGTTCGAGCTCGTACACGAGGAGCGCAGGGCCCCGTTCTTCCTGCTGTGGCGCTACCGGGCTCGACGGCCGCAGCCAATCCGGTTGCGGGACCTGGCGGGTCGGCGGGTGCTCAGTGAACGCTCAGCAGTGTTGATCGAGCGCTGAACGGGTGGAGGCCGGATAGAGTCAGCCGATGGCCGCTACTCCCGAGCTTCGTCGCCAGCGGGAGCAGCTCGTGATCGAGCACATGGAGACCGAGAACCGGCACGAGTACGAGGCCACGATTGCCACCTTCGACCATCCGCGCTACGAGCTCGTCGGCACCGGCGACGTCTACGACGGGCCGGAGGAGGTGGCGCACTACTTCGAGGAGACACGCACCGCCTTTCCGGACCAGCGGAACGAGCTGATCGCCCTCCATCACGCCGACGACGCGGTGATCGTCGAGGCGAACCTCTACGGAACGCACGACGGACCCTTCCGCGGCCTTCCCCCAACCGGTCGGAAGTTCGAGATGCGCTTCTGCGCGGTGTTCGTGTTCGAGGAGGACCGGCTCGTCTGCGAGCGCGTCTACTTCGACGCCAACACGGTGCTGCGCCAACTGGGCATCTCCCGCGACCCACTCTCACTCGGGGGCAGGCTGGCGACAGTGGCTAACCACCCGCTCACGGTCGGCCGGGCGCTGACTCGTCAGCTGCTCCGGCGCTGAGCAACGCGCTACTTCAACAGCCGCGACAGGCGCCGGTCCTTCAGCACCCGGCCGCCCGTCTGCTCCTCAGGGCAGTAGGTGGTGACGTGCTCGGCGAAGTGCACCGCGGCCAGGGTGGCGCCGCAGCGCGGGCAGGGCTTGCCCTCGCGCCGATGGACCTGAAGCGGCATCGGCAGCTTGTTGGGTACCTGCTCCGGGATGACCTGCTCGTAGTGGTCGATGGCGTCGCCGAGCACGTGCAGGGCGCCGTGCAGGCGCTCCACCTCCTCTGTGTCCAGCTCCGATCCCTGCTTGAACGGCGACAGGCCCGCCTCCCAGAGGATCTCGTCGACCCAGGAGCGTCCGATGCCGGCGATCACATGCTGGTCGCGGAGCATCGGGTGCAGGTGGCGCGATAGGTCTATCCGTTGTGCCAGCTCCTCCAGCGGCGGTGCCGGCCAGGCCTCGGGCCCGAGCGTGGCGACCATCTCGTCGCCTTCCACCTCTGCCGCCCGCAGCAGCTTCGCCCAGGCGCGCTGCCTGGTGCCGAACTCGCGGAGGCGAAGCTCGCGTCCGTCGGCCAGTCGGATCAGCACCCTGGCGGTTCGATCGCGAAGCGATGCCCGCTTCTCGAACACCTGGAGGCGGCCTGCCGACATCAGGTGGACGAGCAGGGAAAGCGGGCCCGGCGAGCCCGTGCCGTCGTCGCCCGCCACCGCGTCCTCGACGGTCTCGAAGTCGACCACGGGCATCTTGCCGATCCGCCGCACGGCGGCAATCTGCCGGCCCGGGAGCTCGCTCAGCGGCGGCTCGACGCTCTTCAGCGCCACCATGCCGGGAGTCAGCGCGGACTCCACCTCCATCCCCGCCAGCGAAGCGCTCAACCGGCGGGCTGTGATCTCGACCTCGGGCAGCTCTGGCACCTCCCAAAGCCTAGGGAGGGGCGCCAGCTAGACTTGGCTGCAGTTCATTCGCCTGGTTCGAGGCTGCCGCCCAGCAGCCGGGCCGGCGAACATAGGATCGAAGCTCCGGATCTCCGGGGCGATTGGAGCACCGCGATGCAGGATCTCCAGGTAGTCCAGCCCAGCCCTCGCGCAGATCTGTCGCCAGGCGAGGTCGACCGGCTCTCCGATGAGGTGCGGGCGCTGGCCGCGGAGCGAAACGCAGTCATCCTCGCTCACAACTACCAGCTACCCGAGGTCCAGGACGTGGCCGACCACATGGGCGACTCGCTCGGGCTCTCACGGGAGGCGGCCGCCACCGACGCCGACGTGATCGCCTTCTGCGGGGTCTACTTCATGGCGGAGACGGCCTCGATTCTGTCCCCGGAGAAGACCGTCCTGATCCCCGACGCCGACGCGGGTTGCTCGCTGTCGGAGTCGATCACCGCCCCACAGCTCCGTGACTGGAAGGCGGAGCATCCAGGGGCGGCGGTGGTCATGTACGTCAACACGTCGGCCGAGGTGAAGGCGGAGACCGACTACTGCTGCACTTCGTCGAACGCCGTGCAGGTGGTCGAACACATCTGGCGCGAGCACGGCCCCGGCACGGAGATCCTTTTCGGTCCCGACATGTGGCTGGGCTCGTTCGTCGCCCGAGAGACCGGGCTCATCTCCGATCCCGAGCGCTATGCGCGGTTCCACGTCTGGGACGGCGAGTGCCATGTCCACGCCGGGATCCGTCCCGCAGACATCGACCGAACCCGCGCCGAGCATCCCGGCGCCGAGTTCCTGATCCATCCCGAATGCGGCTGCTCGACGCAGGCGATGGAGTTCGTCGCCTCGGGTGACGTGGACGCGGAGGGTGTCCACATGCTCTCGACCTCGGGGATGCTCCGCCACGTCACCGAGCACCCCGACGGCGAATTCATCGTCGCCACCGAGACCGGGATGCTGTACCCGCTTCAGCAGGCTGCGCCGCGCGCGCGATTCGTGGAGGCCAACCGGATGGCCTTTTGCAAGTACATGAAGATGATCACCCTGCCGAAGCTCCGGGACTCGCTCCGCGAGCTGAAGGTCGAGGTCAAGGTTCCCTCGCAGATCGCCGAGCGCGCCCGGGTGCCCATCGAGCGCATGGTCCAGATCGGCTGACCGGCCATCACGGCCGGGACCTGCGGAGCTCCGGGAAGCGGAGTGCTAGCTTGACGGCGTGCTAGGGCTGATTGCCCGGTTCGTATTGGCGCTCGTCCTGGCGGGGTCAGCGGTGCTGAAGCTGGCGAGTCCCGGCTCCAGCCGCGCCTCGCTGGGCACCTTCGGGATCGACGGCGAGATCAGCCGCTGGGCGGCGTGGGGGCTGCTGGTCGCGATCGAGCTTGGCTTGGCCGTCGGCATCATCGCCGGCAGCGATCAGGCTGCCTTGCTCGCCGCCGCGCTGATGGCGATGTTTGCGGCGGTTCTCCTGAGTGCCCTGATGCGTGGGCGCGCGGGAGCGCCGTGTGCCTGCTTCGGCTCGCGGTCGACCGTCAGCTGGCGATCGGTGGGGCGCAACCTGGTCCTCGCGGCGTGCTTCGCCGTCCTCCCGTTGCTGCCCGAGCGCAGCCTGTCCACGGATGAGTGGCTTGGACTCGGCCTCGCCGCCGCATTGCTTCTGTGCCTCTGCCTGGCGGTCGCCGTCCTGGCGCTGGCACGCGAGGTCGGGATGCTCCGGTTGCGCTTGGGCCCGGCGGCGGCTCTGGAGATCCCCGAGGAGGGGCCAGCGGTGGGCGCCCGCATCGATCTGATCGACCGCTTCGAGCGCGCTGCCGAGAGCGAGCTGGCGCTCGCCGTGTTCACGTCGCAGGGCTGCCGCGTCTGCCGGGCGCTGGAGCCGGCCGTCGCGACCCTGGCCGGCGACCCCGCCTTCGCGGTGGAGGTCTTCGACGAGGTCGCCGAGGCAGAGGTCTGGCGCGAGCTGGGCATTCCCGGCAGCCCCTTCGCGATCGCGCTCGGGCCGGACGGCGCCGTTCTGGCCAAGGGCACGTTCAACAACCTGGCCCAGCTCGAGAGCGTTCTGGCAACCGCGTCCCGCCGCGGGGCCGGGGTGGGGGCCGGAACCTGATGGCGGAGCGGGACCGGATCGGGGAGGCGCTCGACTCGCTCGCCGGCGAGAGCTCGCGCCGTGGCTTTCTGTCCCGGATCGGCGCCGGGCTGCTGGCGGCGACCGCGGGGGGCGTGGTCGCGAAGGCGGTCAAGCCGGGGGACGCCGACGCCTTCCACTTCTGCGGGCACATCTTCACAACCGGCTCCTGCATTCATCCGCTCGGCCTCCCGCGTCTCGACGCCCGCGGCTATCCGATCCGGCCGAGCGACGGCCGGCCCGTCGACAACCTCGGCAGGCTCGTCAACGACAAGGGCCAGCCGATCCACGAGGCTGGTGGCCTGAAGCGGGATCCTGACGGGTTACCCCTGCCGCCTGCGCCGCGCACCAAGGTCTGCGACCAGACGGGCAGCGTCTATGGGATCAAGGCGCACCTTCAAGGGGCCTGGTACCGCTGCTGCGGGGGGAGGGTCCGGAAGCTCTGGGACTGCTGCTCTCCTCACGACCGCCGAATCAACGGCGACGCCGCGCTTCATGGGTACTGCTACGGCAGCCGCAAGGTCTTCTGCGTCACCTACTACCAGACCAACATCCCATGCTGATCACCTCTCTTGCAGTCGCCGCGCTTTTGATCGGCCTCACCGGCACCTGGTCGCCCTGCGGTTTCTCGATGGTGGAGACGATCGGGCTCTCGGGGGACGGCGCCAGGCGGCGAACGACGATCGCCTCCTGCATCGCGTTCGTGCCGGGCGCGGTTTTGGGAGGCATCGCGACCTTCGGGCTCTTGTCAGCGGCGGGCGAGCTCCTGCATGGGGTCGGAGGACGAGCCGCATATCTGGCCGCCGCGGCGATCGCGATCGCCGCGGCCGTGGCGGAAGCGCGGGGTACTCGGATCGTGCCGCAGATCCGGCGACAGCTTCCCGAGGGCTGGCGGTGGACGATGCCGTTGCCGCTCGCGGCCGCGCTCTACGGAATCCTGCTCGGCCTCGGATTCACCACCTTCGTGCTGAGCTTCGGCGTCTGGGCGCTGGCCGGCATCAGCCTGGCGCTCGGCGACCCCGCCGCGGGTCTGGTGATCGGCGCATCCTTCGGGGTGGGCCGGGCGCTTCCGGTCGTCCTGGTCGCCCCGGTGGTCGACCAGCCGCTCGGGGTCAAGTGTGTCGAGCTGATGGCAGAGCGGCCTGCCCTTTACCGGGCCTTCCGGATCGGCGACGCGGTCACCCTGGGGCTGGTGGCGGTGGCGCTCACCGCGACCACCGCCACGGCCGCGCGCACCGAGGCTCCCAGTGGAGCCGATCCCTCCGCCGCGGGCGAGGCGCTGGCGTACCAGCGCGCGGATCGGAGCGGGGTCCTGCGGGCGAACGGCCAAACCCTCGGCCTCCCGGGGCGAGACCCCGCGATCGGCGGCCCATATGCAGCGGTGATCGCCGATGGCGACAGGATCAGGATCCTGAATCGATTCACCCGGAACCCGATCGGCTCGGTCGGCGCCGACGGCGTCGAGGCAGTGGCGATCTCCAAGGGGTGGCTCGCCTACCTGACCCTCAGGGACGGGCGCTATGTGCTGAAGGCCAGGCGCATCCGGCACCCGGCGAACCCCGGGAAGCCCAAGCGGATCGCCGCCGTTTCGAGCCCGGCTCAGATCGGCCATCCCAGCGTCGACGGGGGTCGCGTCTTCTATGCCGTCTCCAAACCACGCGGGAGCGCGATCAAGCGGCGCAACCTTCGGTCCGGCAAACGCGGGACCGTGGTTCACTCCCGCACAGCGGCCCTCTCGAACCCATCCGTGCTCGGAAAGCGCCTCCTCTACGTGCGCGCGAAACGTGCCCGGCAGGGACCACAGGTGACCAGCGCCCCGAAGCTCCGCCAGAGCCTGGTGCTGAAGCGGATCGGGGGCAAGGGGAAGGGTCACCGCATCTATTCGCGCGGGGAGCGTCGTCAGCTCTGGACCACCTCGCTGTCGGTGAAGCGCGGCTTCGCCACCCTGTTGGGCGGCGGGCCGAAGATCATCTCCGTCAGGCGTTAGCGGGCCGGTGCCGCTATGGCGGCGCGAGTACCTGCGGCGGGATGTCTCCCACCCCGATCGCCCGGTACAGCGTCGCGCTCGGCTTCACGATCAGCCACCGTCCTTCCTCGTTTCGGAGGTAGATCAGGTCGTCCTCGACCGAGGGCTCGCGGTCGCCGGCGAAGTGGGTCACGATGGTGGCGACAACCCGGGCGCCTTGGCCGTCGATCGACACGGAGGGAATCCGCCCGATACGCGAGCGGTCATACACCGGGAAGCCATGGGGATCCCGGTATCCCACGGAGGCCGACAGCGATGCCGCGCAGGTTCCACGGTCGCGGGGGAAGTCGACCTGCGCCAGGGCGCCCGTCACGAACAGTCCGCAGGCGCGCCTACCGTCGTGCGCGTCGAGTGCCTCCACGTAGTCACGGACGACCCCCGCCAGCTCGCGCTGGTCGGCGTCCAGCCGGGGCGCCGGCGAGGAGCGGACCGCCTCCCGCACGGCGGCGCGGGTCCCCTGCTCGTGCGCGGGTTGGTGGCCGGGCTCGTGTTGCTCCCGAGGCACCGCTCTGCTCGCCTCCGTTGGGACCTCCTGCCGCCCCGCCGGCTCCGGCGGGCCGCCGTCCTCGTCCCCGGACAGGAGGAGGACCGCCACCCCGGTCGCCAGGGCGGCGACGGCCAGCCAGACGAGCGGTCTTCGGGCGAAGCTCCTCACCAGGCAAGGATTGCGCACGACGGTTTCCGTCCACGCTCGCCCATAGCCTGCGAACGAGATGGGATCCGCTGCTAGCCTCGCCGACGTGAGACACCTGACGCCGGTTCCGGATCCCAAGCCGCCTCGTAAGCTGGCCGAGCGCACGGAGGCGGAGCACTCGATTGCCGAGCTCGAGCGGTGGGCAACGGTCCTTCGTCTCGACTGCGTGCGGATGCTCGCAGTGGCGAAGTCCGGCCATCTGGACTCTTCGCTGTCCGCTGCCGACATCGTCGCGGCCCTCTACTACCGCGTGCTCCGCCACGACCCCGAGAATCCAGCCTGGCCGGCGCGCGACCGCTTCGTGCTCTGCAAGGGTCACGCCGCGCCGATCCAGTACGCGGCGCTCGCCCAGCACGACTACTTTCCGCTCGAGGACCTGATGGGGCTGCGCCAGATCGGCGCTCACCTGCAGGGGCACCCCGACATGCGCCGCACCCCCGGCATCGAGGTATCCACCGGCTCCCTGGGACAAGGGCTCTCGATGTGCGTGGGCATCTCGCTGGCGTTGCGGCTCGACGGCCTCGACGACACAGCGCAGGTGTTCGGCGTGCTCTCCGACGGCGACTGCCAGGAGGGGCAGACGTGGGAGGCGGCGACCTCGGCCGTCCATTTCGGCGTCTCCAACCTGACCGCGATCGTCGACTACAACCATCTGCAGACCGACGGCACCACCGAGGACGTCATGGACATCGGCGACGTGCGCGCCAAGTTCGAGGCCTTCGGCTGGGACGCGGTAGAGATCGACGGCCACGACATGCAGCAGGTGGTCGAATCGCTGGAGCGCAGCCGCACCCTCAGAAGGCCCGCAGCGATCGTTGCCCAGACCAAGAAGGGCAAAGGCGTCTCCTCGATGCAGGATCGCTTCGGCTTTCACGGCAAGCCCCCCAGCCCCGAGCAGGCCGCCGAGGCGCTCGAGGAGCTCACGAAGCGCCTCGACGAGCAGACCAAGGCCCTGCAGAATGCGGGCGGCGATCCCGGAGGGGACGGATAACGGATGCCAGCCGAGGCGAAGACCGAGCCGATCGCGACCCGCCACGGGTACGGCGACGCGCTGGCCGAGCTCGGCGAGCTGCACGAGGACGTGGTGGCGCTTGATGCCGACCTCGCCGTCTCCACCCAATCGATCAAGTTCGGCGAGCGCTTTCCGGAGCGCTTCTTCAACGTCGGCGCGGCGGAGGCGAACATGATGTCGATGGCCTGCGGGCTGGCGGCCACCGGCAAGGTGCCCTACTGCTCGACGTTCGCGATCTTCGCCGCCGGGCGGGCCTACGACCAAATCCGGCTGGGCATTGCCCACAACGAGCTCAAGATCCGGGTCGGCGCCTCGCATGGCGGTGTCTCCCTCGGCGAGGACGGTGCCTCGCACCAGATGATCGAGGACATCGCCCTGATGCGGGCGATGCCACGGATGACCGTGGTCGTTCCCGCCGACTACAACCAGGCCTACCGGGCGACCCTCGAGTCGTACGAACGCACCGAGCCCATGTACCTGCGGTTTGGCCGTCCGGCAACCCCGATCGTCTACGAGGACATCCCGGAGACCCTGGGCAACGGGGTCGAGGTGCTGCGGGAAGGCAAGGACATCTCGCTGGTCGCAACCGGCCACATGGTCTGGCGGGCGATCGAGGCGGCCGAGTCGCTCGAGCAGGAGGACGGTGTGGAGGCAGAGGTCCTCAACGTCTCGATCGTCAAGCCGCTTCACTCGGAGACAATCCTCGAATCGCTCAGCAAGACGGGCGTCGCCGTTACCGCGGAGGAGCATCGCGTGGTCGGCGGGCTCGCGGATGCGGTTCGCCAGCTGGCCGCCGAGCAGCACCCGGTGCCGATCTTCGCGGTCGGCATGGGCGACGAGTTCGGGCTCTCCGGCACCGGCGAAGCATGCATGGAGCACTTCGGCCTCACCGCGCGGGGGATTGCCGACAGGGCCCGCGAGGCCCTGGTGCTGAAGCCGATCGTGTCGCGCCCGCCGCTCTTCGGCCCCGAGTGGACCTGACGTAGCCGCCGGCGTTCTTCGCTACCCTTGCGCGAGCGCTCGCCGGCTCGACGGCTACGGGGGACCGGCGCAGGATTGAGGTGGGCGCCGAAGAATCAATCACGGTTCGCATGGCCCTGCTCAGAAAACGCGCGGAACGGCGCGATGGCGCCGTCCGAGACGAGCCGCCCCGCCGGGCGCGCCGCGTCGATGGGTCGCGCGACGCCGAGGCGCCGCGGCCGCCGATCGTTGAGCTTCGCGACGCCACGGTCGTCTACCCGGGCGGGCACGTGGGGGTGGAGCGCGTCTCCTTCGCGCTGGAGCGCGGCGAGTTCGCCTTCGTCGTCGGCCCCACGGGGTGCGGCAAGTCGACCCTGATCAAGATGCTGATCCGCGAGGTGGAGCCGGCCAGCGGCGAGGTGCGGATCGCCGGCCGGGACATCAACCGCCTGCCCGCCCGCCGCCTTCCGCATCTGCGCCGGCGTGTCGGCACGGTGTTCCAGGACTTCAAGCTGCTGCCCAACCGGACCGTGTATGACAACGTCGCCTACGCCCTCCAGGTGACCGGAGGCAGCCGAGGCGACATCCGGCGGACCGTTCCCGACACCCTCCGCTTGGTTGGCCTGCAGGGCAAGGTCCACAGCTATCCGGACCAGCTCTCCGGTGGCGAGCAGCAACGCGTCTCGATCGCGCGTGCATTCGTCAACCACCCGCCGCTCCTGCTCGCGGACGAGCCGACCGGGAACCTGGATCCCCACACCTCCGTCGGAATCATGCAGCTCCTGTACCGGATCAACCGCACCGGGACGACCGTGCTCGTCGCCACGCACGACCGCGAGATGGTGGACAAGATGCGCCGCCGGGTGATGGCGCTGGACGAGGGCCGGCTGGTCCGCGACGAGGCCACCGCCGGCTACGCAGACGAGTCGACGGGCGAGTTCGCACTTCGCGTGGGCGCCGAGATGGGAGTCGGCCCGGGGCAGACGATGGGGTCGTAGCGGAGACCGTGGGACGCGTCTTCTTCTTCATCGCCGAGGCACTGCGTGCGCTGCGCCGGAACGCAGCGCCCAGTCTGGCCGCGATCGTGACGGTCGTGCTGACGACGTTGCTGCTGGGCGTGTTCATCCCGGTGATCAAGGCCAGCTCGAGCACGAACGAGAACGTGCGCTCGCAGCTCGCGCTGAGGGTGTTCCTCTTCCCCGACACCACCCAGAAGCAGGCGAAGGCGGTTCAGCGCAAGCTGGCGGCCATCCCGCATGTGTCCCGCACCGAGTACGTCTCGAAGCAGCGGGGATTGAGGATCCTGCGTGGGCAGATCGGAAACGAGCCGCTCAGCCAGGGAATCACGCAGCTGCGGGGCCAGAACCCACTGCCCCCGTCGATCAACGTGTTCCCGGACGACCCGGATAACCTGGACGCGATCCAGGCCTCCATCATGCCGCCTGCTCAGAACGGCAAGCCGAAGCCGATCAGCCCGGCGATCGAGACCGTCAGCAGCGGGCAGGGCACGGCCGACAAGATCCGCACCGTGACCAACGCCGTGAAGATCATCCTCCTGGTGATCGCGGTCCTGCTCCTGGTCGTGTCGCTGATGCTCGTGGCCAACACGATCCGGCTCTCGATCTATGCCCGGCGTCGCGAGATCGAGGTGATGAAGCTCGTCGGCGCGACCAACTGGTTCATCCGCTGGCCCTTCGTCTTCGAGGGCCTGATCGTCGGCCTGTTCGGCGCTGCGCTGGCGGTCGGGATCCTCTGGGTCGGGAAGCTGACCATCATCGACCCGCTGTCGGAGAACTTCGTTCTCATCGACAACTTCTCGACCATCGGCTTCGTGCCTTTGGTTGCCACGCTGATGGCTGCGGCGGTCGTGGTCTCCGCGCTCGGCAGCGGGGTCACGCTGCGCCGCTTCCTCCGCGTTTGAGCCGGGGCTTCATCACCGGCTTCGTGGTCGGCGCCGTAACGGCGCTGGCTGTGACGGCGCTCATCGTCGCTCTGGTCGGCGAGTTCGAGGACACCGACCTCACCTCGCAGGTGAGCGACGTGATCCAAGACGACTACTACAAGCCGGTCTCCAGCTCGACGCTCGACCATGCGTCGGTCGACGGGATCATCCGCGAGCTGCGGCACCGCTATCACGACCGCTTCTCGCACTATCTCGACCCGCACGAGCTGAAATTGTTCGAGGCGGCCTCCGCGGGGCGCTTCTCGGGAGTGGGCCTGACCGTCACCGGCGTCGAGCGCGGACTGCGGGTGGCGGACGTACTGCCGGGGACGCCGGCGGAGCGCGCCGGGATCGAGGAGGGTGACCTGATCATCGCGGTGGACGGCCGCTCTCTGGCGGGCGTCCCTGCCGAGGTCTCCACCGGGCGCATCAAGGGCCCGCCGGGGACCCAGGTGGAGCTGCGGGTGGTATCCGGCTCCGGAGGCCGCTCCCGCAACGTCCGCCTCGAGCGCGCCTCGGTGAAGGTCCCGGTAGCACAAGGCGAGATCCGGCGCGCGGGGACGAGCAAGATCGCCTATGTTCGATACACGGGCTTCAGTGCAGGGGCTCACGGCGAGCTCCAGCAGACGCTCGAGCGTCTCTATGACCGCGGCGCCAAGGGCGTGGTGCTCGATCTGCGAGACAACGGCGGCGGGCTCCTGAACGAGGCCGTGCTGTCGGCGAGCCTGTTTCTCTCCAAGGGAGCCCTGGTCGTCTCCACCGACAGCCGCACCATGGGCCATCGCGAGTACGAGGCCACGGGTGATGAGTTGGCGAAACGCCCAATAATCGTGCTGATCAACCGCGACACCGCTTCGGCGGCCGAGATCCTCGCCTCGGCGCTCGGCGACCACCGCCGGGCGACGATCGTCGGGACGCGCTCGTTCGGCAAGGGCGTCTTTCAGGAGTTGATCCACTTGAGCGCCGGCGGTGCGCTGGACCTGACCGTGGGCCAGTACTTCACCCCGAAGGGAGTCTCGCTGGCGGGCACTGGGATCAAGCCCGCGGTCAGGGCAGCCGACGATCCCGACACACCGCAGGACGAGGGCCTGCGCCGCGCGCTGGCAGTCCTGGCAGAGCGGATCGCCGTCGAGAACCGGTGAGCCCTCGACGTGGCGGGGCGCTGGGGAGGAGGGTGGCGACCTTCGAGCGCCGCGGCCGTTTCACCGTCGCTGAGCCGTTGTTCGAGCGGGGGCCGCGGGTGGCCCTTGCTCGCGGCTCGATCAAGCCGGCCCCGGGAGAGATGGCGCTGGTCGACTTCAGTCCGGCCGGCGCCCGCGTCATACGCGGGCTCGGCTCGGCCGAGTGCGCGCGCGAGGTGGTGGCCGCCCTGCTCTGGGACCGAGGCATCAATCGTGGCTTCGGGAACGCTCTCGAGTCCGATGCCGCTGAGGCCGCCGCCACGGCGCGCGAGGCAACTCAGGCGCGTCGAGAGCTGACCCGCCTGCCCACGTTCACCGTCGACCCCGCCAGCGCGCACGATTTCGACGATGCCGTCTCGGCCAAGGCGGAAGAGGACGGCGTGCGGCTCTGGATACACATCGCTGACGTGGCTGCGCATGTGCGTCCCGGCGGGGGCCTCGACTCCGAGGCGCTTCGTCGCGCCAACAGCACGTACGTGCCGGGGACCGTGGAGCCGATGCTTCCCGCGGCGCTCAGCGATGCAGCATGCAGCCTTGCGCCGGGAGTCGAGCGCTTGGCCGTGACTGCGGAGATCGAGCTGGGCGCGGGCGGTGAGCCTGGGGCGGTGAGCTTCTACCGGAGCCGCATCCGCTCCGACGCACGCCTCGATTACGACCAGCTGGATGAGTTCTTCGCCGGTCGCGCCCAGCCGTCGCCGGAGGTGGCGGAGCCGCTCGCCCTGGCGCGCCGCGCGGCCGCCGCGCTCGCCACCAGACGACCGGTGGGGTCGCTCGAGGTCGAGTCGTTCGAGCCGGAGTTCAGCTTCGACGCCGAGGGCGCCGTGACCGCGGCCCGCTCGGTGCCCCAGACGGAGGCCCACCGGCTGATCGAGCATCTAATGATCCTCACCAACGAGCGGGTCGCCCAGCTCTTGGAGCAACGTGGCGTCCCCGCCCTGTATCGCGTCCACGAGCAGCCCGACCCGCAACGGATCGCCCTCCTGGTGGAGCAGCTGGCGGCGCTGGATGTGCCGACGCCGCCCCTGCCCGAGCGGCTGTCTCCGAGCGAGGCCGGCGAGCTGGCCGGTGAGATCAGTCGCGCGGTGGCACGGGAGGCGGCGCGCCGGGGCCACGGCCGGGACGCGTATACATCCCTCGTGCTTCGCTCCTTGAAGCAGGCCTACTACTCCGAGCGCAACCTCGGCCACGCCGGGCTCGGCAGCCCCGCCTACGCCCATTTCACCTCGCCGATCCGTCGCTACCCGGACCTGGTCGCACACCGGGCGCTGCTGTCCGTGATCGGCGCCGGCGAGGACGAACCCGAGCCCGAGAAGGTGCGGGAGGCCGCCTGGCGCAGCTCCGAGCGGGAGCGCGAGGCCGCCGCGACCGAGCGCGACGCCGACAAGGTTTGTGCCTCATTCCTGCTCGGGCGGGAGCTGTTCGAATCGGGCTGGGCCCGCGGCTTCGAGGGGGAAATTTCCGGTGTGATCGGCGCCGGCGCGTTCGTCCGCTTTGGCGGCGAGTTGGGGGACGTGTACGAGGGACTGCTCCCCGTCCGGTTATTACGGCAGGAGCGCTTCGACCTGAACGAGACGGAAACGGCGCTGGTGGGGCGACGCAGCGGCCGGGCCCTTCGGCTGGGCGACCCGATCACCGTGAGGGTGGACTCGGTCGACGCTCCACGGGGACGCGTGGACCTCCTGCCCGCCGGGAATTCCGATGGCGAGCGGTAAGCGCAAGCCCGCGTCGGGCGATGTGGCGACCAACCGCCGCGCCCGGCACAAGTTCGAGCTGCTCGAAAAGGTCGAGTGCGGGATCGAGCTGCTCGGAACCGAAGTCAAATCGCTGCGCGAGGGCAAGGCCCAGCTGGTGGATGCCTACGCGGTGATCGAGGGCGGCGAGGTGTGGCTTCGAAACGCCCACATTCCCCCGTACGCCCCTGCGAATCGGGATAACCACGACCCCGAGCGGCCCCGCAAGCTGCTGCTGCACCGTTACGAGATCGAACGCCTCTTCGGTCGCAGCCAGCGGCGCGGCCTGACCCTGATCCCGACCAGGATCTACTTCAAGGGCTCGCTGGCCAAGGTGGAGCTGGCGCTGGCCCGCGGCAAGGAGCAGCGAGACCGCCGTCACGACATCCGCGATCGTGACCAGCAGCGGGAGATGGAGCGAGAGCATCGGCGACGCTTTCGCTGAGCGCACCTTCGATGGCAGCTGTCATGTGGCTCGCCTGAATTAACGCTCGCATGCGACGATTAAGGGGATGAGTCTGTTCGGCCTGGGTCGCCGCAAGGAAGGCGACAACGAAAAAGAGCAGGGTTCGACTTCGGAGCCCCCGGATCCCGCAGCCCAGGTTTCCGCCGGGCCCCCGCCCCCCCCGTCCTCGCCAAGTCCCGGGGCGCCGACCGCTCCCCCGGCTCAGCCCCGCTCGTCTGAGCCCGAGAGCCGGCGCGCGCGCCGACAGCGCGAGCGCGAGGAGCGCCGACGCCGCAGGGAGGAGGAAAAGGCCCGCAAGCGCGCCCAGCGAGAGCTGGCCAAGAGCTACAGCAAGAAGCCCGAGGACAAGGAGGACGGTGAAGAGGGCAAAGCCGAGGAGCAGGGTGACGCCTCACGGGCGCGGGCCGGCACGGCCGGCGAACAGCAGCAGGCCGCCGCGCCGCCCCAGACGCCCGCTCAGAAGGAATCTCGCTCCGCGCAGCGCCGCCGTCGGCGAGCGGAGCGACGCGAGGCCCGCACCCAGGAGCGCGAGCGGGTCCGGCAGGAGCGGGAGCGGGTGATCGCAGAACGGCGCCAGGCCCGTGAGGAGCGCCAGCGCGCCAAGGAGGCCGAGCGCGCCGCGAAGCGCGAGGCCCAAGAGCCGAAGACAGACGAGCCGCCTGAGCCGAAGCCACCCGCGGTCGCCGCGCCGGAGCCGGAGCCGGCAGCCGCCGTGTCGCAGGACGCATCCGCCGAGGTCAAACGTGCTGAAGAGGAGCGTGCCATACGCGAGGCGACCGAACGTGCCGCCCAGGCCCGCTTGGAGCAGGCCTCGGAACCGGGTCCGTCGATGTCCGTGACGGGCGAGGAGGATCGAGCTCGCACCGAGGCCGAGCAGCGGATCCGTGAGGCTGGGGAGAGGCAACGCGCCGCGGAGGAGAGACAGCGCGCCGCGGAGGAGAGCGTGGAGCCGTCGGGGGTCCAGGCCGAGGAGCGCGGCGGCGAGGCGAGCAGGCGCTTGGAGGCCGCGGAGGCGCGGGTGACGGCCATGCAGGAGGGTGGAGCCGAGCTGGCCGACCGACTGCAACAGGCCGAGGCACGACTTGCTGAACGGCAGCAGCGCACGGCGGAGACGCTGGAGCGGGCCGCCAAGCGGCTGGAGGAGACCGAGGCGCACGCGAAGGAGGCCGAGTCGCGGGCGGCAAAGGCCGAGCGACTCGCCGAGCTGCGCGCCGAGGAGACCGAGCATGAACGGCGCCTTGGCGAAATGCTCGATCGGATCGCGCAGGCCGAGCAACGTGCATCTGAGGCCGAGCAGCGGGCCCGAGCGGCCGTCGGCCAGATCGCCGAGCTGGTCGAGCCTCCTCGCCCGGAGCCGCCGTCGGAGCCCGCTCCGCCTGTACCCGAGCCAAGGCGGGCGGAGCCGGAAGGGGAAGCCCAGCCGAACCCCGCTCGGCCCGACGTCCCCGCGCCAGCACCACCCTCAGCGCCCGCACAAGTGCCCCCGCCGGCCCAGGGGGGGAGGCTGAACGTGAACGAGGCGACGTACGACGACCTGCGCCGCCTGAGGCTCTCAGTCACGCAGACCGGCCGGCTGCTCGATTACCGGAACAGCCTGGGTGGCTTCAAGTCGCTCGACCAACTCGACGACATCGTCGGCTTCCCGCGTGATCTGATCTTGGAGCTGAAACAGAAGCTGACGGTATGAGGGGACTCAGAGGCCGTAGCTCTCCATCAGCTTGAGCCAGATCTCGCTTCGGGTCGGAAAACACGGCACCGCATGCCAGAGCCGGTCCATGGGGATCTGGCCCACCACAGCGATCGTCGCCGCGTGCAGGAAGTCGGCCGTCTCGGGCCCCACGAAGGTGGCGCCCACGAGCACCCGGCGCTCCTCGTCCACGACGATTCGGCTCGTTCCGGGCATGTTTCGCCCGTGAAAGCTCGCTCCGGCGGTGCCGGACGTCGGTGAGTCGACCGCGCGGGCGACGATCCCAGCCTCCTGGGCAGTCTTCAACGTGTGCCCGACGGCCGCAACCTGTGGATCCGTGAACGTCACGCGCGGCGAGCCATGCTTGTCCGCGGTCGCCGCGACCTGCTTGCCGAGGATGTGGTCGCCGGCGATCCGGGCCTGGTATTTGCCCATGTGGGTGAGCAGAGCCCTGCCGTTCACGTCGCCGATCGCGTAAAGCCAATCCGACCCGTCCACGCGAAGCTGGTCGTCGACCTCGAGCCATCCATCCGCGTCGATCCCCACGGTCTCCAGGCCGATCCCATCCGTTCGAGCGCGCCGGCCGATCGCCACCAGGAGCTCCTCGCCGCCCACGCTGGCTCCACCCTCGAGCTGGACCGTGATCGTGCCCTCCTGCGCGCGCACGGCCGTCGCCTTGGCGCCGGCGTGGACGTCCACGCCCGCCTGGCGCAAGGCTTCGGTCACCTGCTCGCCGGCGAATGGCTCCTCTTTGGGCAGTATGCGAACCGCCGCCTCGACCAGCGCCACCTCGGAGCCGAGGCTTCGCCAGGCCTGAGCGAGCTCCACCCCGACCGGGCCGCCACCCAGCACCGCCAGGCTCTTGGGAACGCGCTTCGAGGTCGTGGCCTCGCGGTTGTCCCACGGCTTTGCGGCGGCCAGTCCGTCGATGGGCGGCAGCGCTGCAGACGTGCCCGTAGCGACGACCACGGCGCGGCGGGCGATGAGCGTCTCGTCGCCCGCCCTCACCCGTCGCTCGCCGTCGAGCGCCCCGTTGCCGCGGAACAGCTCGATGCCCCGCTCCTCGAGCCACGGAAGCTGCGTGGAGTCGTCGAGGTCGTGGATCACCTCGTCGCGGCGGGCCAGCGCCGCCTGTGGATCCAGTCCGCCCGTGACCCCCTGGGCGGCGCCGGGCACGCGGCGGACCTCGGCGAGCGCCTCCGCCGGGCGCAGCAGCGCCTTCGACGGCATACACGCGTAGTAGGAGCACTCGCCGCCCACCAGGTGCTCCTCGACGATGGCGACCTCCAAGCCACCAGCGGCCATCCGACCGGCGCAGATCTCGCCCGGGGGCCCGGCACCGATCACGATCGCATCGAACTCATGCTGGCCCATCCCGACCTCCTCTGGGGGTTCCGTCAGGCGGAGCCTTTCAATTGCTTCGGCTTCACGTAGGCGGCCAGCTGTGAGCCTTGCTGCCCGAGCTCGCTCCAGTCCCCCTCGAAGGTGAGGGTCGCCAGCGCCGCGGTGGGGAACTTCCCCCTCAGCGCCTCCAACTCCGGGCCTTCAGCCGCCAGGCGGAGCGCGAGGTCCTGGATCGCCGGCTGGTGGCCCACCAGCATCACGGACTCGACCTCGTCGGGGACCTCGCGCAGCCGTTGGAGGAGATCCTCGGACGACGCTCCATACAGATCGGGCTCGATGAGGATCTCCGCAGGACCGAGCGCCGCGCTGACCCTGTCGAGTGTCTCGCGCGTTCGCCGCGCCGAGGAGCACAGCACCAGCGCGGGGGCGATTCGGTTTCGGCTCATGTGGTCGGCGATCAGCGCCGAGGCGCGACGGCCGCGAGACGCGAGGGGCCGGTCGTGATCGTCGAGGCCGGGATCATCCCAGCTGGATTTCGCGTGCCGCAGGAGGAAGAGGTGCTTCACCCGCCGTGGCCGCTACCCGCCGGGGATCCCTCGCTCGAGGAAGGTCTCCGCGACCCCCACGGCGAGCAGCGCCGCCAGGCCCAGATAGGTGGCGGCGACGAGACCCCGGACGCGGGCCGGCACGGCATGGTAGGCGCGACCCTCGGGGGTGTTGCGCGCCTTCCACCGCCGCCAGCTCTCCATTCCACCGAAGACGAGCACCAGGAACAGAATCGGATTCGGGAAGAAGAAGGCGAGCACGACAAGGCCGGCGAAGCCGGCGAGCCAGATCCAGGGGCTGAGCGCGGCCATTGCCCGCCCGCCATCCAGCGGCAGAACCGGAAGCAGGTTCAACAGGTTGAGAAAGAAGCCGATGTAGGCGAGGGCGCGCCAAAAGTCGCTGCCGGTGGCGAGCCAGATCGCCAGCGGCACCAGGGTCGCGATGCTTCCCAGCACGGGGCCCGCCAGCCCGACTCTGGCCTCCGCCGCCGCATCGCGGCCCATCGACTTGGCGGCGATCACCGCGCCCAGGAAGGGGATGAACATTGGCGCCGACGCCTTGACCCCCTCGCGTCGGAGCTGGATCACGTGTCCGAGCTCGTGCAGGAACAGCAGCGCCACGAAGCCAACCGCGAAGGGAAAGCCCCAGATGAGCGTATAGGCGGCGATCGAGACGAACGCGGAGCCGAAGGACGTCACGAGCTTTAACTTGGGGAGCACGAACAGCAGTGACTTGGCCTTTGCGGCGATCACCGCCAAGGTGGCCAGCACGGCGCCCATCCGCTTCCGCGTTCCCGGCTCGTCCGCGCGCCCGGACCCCGGTTGGATCGGTTCGTAGCGGAGGCTCTCGGCTGCGGCTGAATCGGCCATCTCGATCGTCAATTCTCCAATACTTCAGTAAATGTAGCCTGAGGTGAGAGGGCCTGGCCGATGCCCTTGTCGCTGGGGGTACCCTTGTGGGAGACATAGCACGGGGACGACAGGCTTCGATCTGGTCGATCCGTGCGAACGGTTGCAGGCCGAGGTTCCCGGAGGCCTCGCTAAACACCGGGACAATCAATAAGTGCGGACCACGAGTTCGCCCTCGCTGCTTAGCTCAAACTAAGTAGGTGAGAGTCGGCCCTCCCTCGGCCCGTGGGGAGGGGGACCGGCTTCAGAAACGGGCTCGCCCGAAGCGGTTCGTCCTCGCCGCCAGGGGACTCTCAGGGGACTGGCCTTCCGGACTCACCCGCCGGCGCGGACCCGGAAGGCGAGATCAAAGCGCCGGCTAAGCCTGTAGAAGCCTTCGCATTGCGACCGGACACGGGGGTTCGATTCCCCCCGTCTCCACTGCTTGGACCTGACTACGACGCTCGACCTGGCCGACACCGGACCACCGTTCGAGATTCCGGGCTGGATTCACGCGGTCCTGTGGCCAGTGCTGATCGTCTGGGTGGTCGCGCTCCGATCGGCCAGCCGGAGGCATCGGGCGCTGCGCTCAGCCGCGCTCGGCTTTGCGCTCGCCGTCCTCTGCCTCGGGGTGGATGGTGCCACCCTGGCCGCCACCTTCACCCGGCCGGGTCCTGCGGCAGACCCCTTCGTGCTCGCTCTGCTTTGGCTCGCGGCCCTACTGAGCGTTTCCGCCTACCTGGTTCTCCGCGCCCCGGGCGACGATGGCGGCGGGGGGCCGGAGGCCGACGTTCCGGAGCCACCCTGGTGGCCGGAGTTCGAGCGGCGGTTCAGGGATTACGCTCGCGGGAAGCCCAGAGCGCCTTCGCGCCGCCCGCGGGCCCCCGCCGGCAGGTCCTGATCTCAGGACCGAGCGTCTGTCATCTTTCTTTCATCTTCTTGGGACAAGCTCCCAGGCACGGCGATGCGCATCTTGATCGTTGAAGACCACGTGAAGATGGCCGGCCTGATCAAGCGCGGCTTGGAGAAGGAGGGCATGGCCACGGACGTTGCCGCCAACGGCGAGGACGCCCTCTGGCGAGCCGGGGCCACCGAGTACGACGCGATCATCCTCGACGTGATGCTCCCTGGCATCGACGGCTTCGAGGTGTGCCGCCGTCTGCGCACGGATGGCGTCTGGGCTCCGATCCTGATGCTGACCGCCCGGGACTCCGTGCGGGACCGCGTCGCCGGGCTCGACGGTGGCGCGGACGATTACCTCACCAAGCCGTTCTCCTACTCCGAGCTCCTCGCCCGGTTGCGCGCCCTGGTGCGGCGGGGTCCGGTCGAGCGGCCGGCGGAGCTTCGGGTTGGGGACCTGCGCCTGGATCCATCGCGGCGGCAGGTCTGGCGTGGCCAGGCCGAGATCCAGCTCTCGCCCAAGGAGTTCGCGATCTTGGAGACCTTCATGCGCAGGCCAGGAGAGGTCCTGTCCCGGTTCCAACTGCTCGAGCATGCGTGGGACTACGAATACGAGAACCGCTCGAACGTCGTCGACTCCTACATCCGCCTCCTGCGTCGCAAGGTCGACCGGCCATTCGGGGTGGAGAGCATCGAGACGGTGCGGGGAGTCGGCTACCGCCTCCGGGAGGAGCGGCCGCATTGAGCCGCCTGCCGATCAGGCTGCGCGTCACCTTGGTCTTCTCCGCGGTGATGGCCGTCGTCTTGGCCGGGACCGGTCTGTTCCTGTACCTGCGCCTGGAGTCGCAGCTCAACCGCGACATCGATCAGGACCTGCATTCCCGCGCCGCTCAGCTGACGGCCCTGGTGCAGGCATCCGACCGCGGCCTGGGGGAGTCGGTGCGCAGCGTGCTGCGGCAAAGGGACAGCTTTGCCCAGATCGTGACCCAGTCGGGACGGCTGTTCGATGCGAAACAGCAAAGGGGCCGCGCCGTCCTCACCGCATCCGAGCTGGAGCAGGCCCGCCGAGGGGCTGTGCTCTTCGAGCGCTCTCATCTGCCCGGCCTCGGCGACGAGCCGGTTCGCCTGGAGGCGAGGCCGCTCAGGAAAGAGGAGGGGCGCCGGCTGATCGTCGTCGTCGGCGCATCCCTCGCTGACCGCGACGAGACGCTGGGGAACCTGGCAACTCTGCTTCTGATCGGCGGCCCTGTCGCCCTGGTGTTGGCGTCGCTGGCCGCCTACGGGGCAACCAGGGCGGCGCTTCGCCCGGTGGACGCCATGCGCAGGCGGGCTGCCGAGATCTCGGCTGCCGAGGCGGAGCAGCGCCTCCCCCTCTCGCCCGCCCAGGACGAGCTTCGCCGGCTTGGCGAGACCCTGAATCGAATGCTCGATCGGCTCCAAGCCGCGGTGGAGCGGGAGCGAGCGTTCGTCGACGACGCCAGCCACGAGCTGCGCACTCCGCTTGCGCTGCACCGGACCGAGCTCGAGCTCGCCCTCCGCTACGGGGCGAGCACGGATGAGCTGCGACGGGCGATCGCCTCGGCGATCGAAGAAGCGAATCGGATCTCGCAGCTCGCCGAGGACCTGCTCGTACTTGCCCGTGCCGACAAGGGAGCGCTCTCGATCGATGCAGGGCCCATTCAGGTGCGCAACCTCTTCGCCGCGGTTCGAGGACGCTTCGACGGGCGTGCTCGCGAGGCAGGCCGGTCGCTGATGGTGGACGATCCCGATGGCTTGGTGATCGAGGCCGACCGCGCCCGCGTCGAGCAGGCGCTGGCGAATCTGGTCGAGAACGGGCTACGTCACGGAAATGGCCAGATCCGCCTCTGGGCCCGTGCCACGGGCGACGGGGTCGAGCTCCACGTGAGCGATGCAGGCCCCGGCTTCCCGCCCGAATTCCTTCCCCATGCCTTCGAGCGCTTCAGGAGGGTCGATGCGGCGCGGGCGGAGGGTGGTACGGGACTTGGCCTCGCGATTGTCGACGCGATCGCCCAGGCTCACAGCGGACGCGCCGCCGCCCGAAACGCCCCGGAGGGCGGCGCCGACGTCTGGATCGAGCTCGGTGGTGCAGGTTGACCGGGCCGGGCCGTCCGTCAATCGCGAAAGCCCCCGTCCAGCCGCCGCTCCATGCGAACGGTGGTTCCCTGCTCGGATCGCTCGATGTCGACGCTGTCCATGAAGTACTCCATCAAGGGGAGGCCGCGCCGCCCCTTACTGCCCTGCGGCGGGCGCCATCGACCGCGATCGCGAACCCTGACGACTATGCGGTCGCCGTCCCGCCGGGCATCGACCTCGATGGATCCTCTCTCCATCGGCGGATAGGCATGCTCCGCGGCGTTTGCGCAGGCCTCGTGGCAGGCGCCGACGATCTGCCATCCGTCTGTCGGATCGATCTCCTGCTCGGCCAGCCAGGCTTCCATCTCGCGCCGGATGGGCGCGAGCGCTGAAGGCTCCGCCGGCGTGGTCAGTTGGAGTGGGTTTTCTGCCATCCCGTAACGCGCCCCAGCGCAATGGGCGTGTCTGTGGCCGTCGGGTCTGCGCGCGAAGAAATCTAAACGAGGGCCCGTGGTTCAGGCGGCGAGCGGCTGCCGCTCAGCGACGGCCGCGACCAGCTCGTCGAGGATCTGCGCGAGCCCCGCGTGAAGCACCTCATCAGCGAGGCGGATGCCGGAGAAGGCCTGTTCGGCGGCCCCCACCGGCAGCTCGGCGTCCACCACCCGAGCCCCGATCGCGCTCAGCACCTTGCGGACCTCCGCCTGCGCCCAAATGGCGCCGTAATTGCCGGTGCTCGCCCCGATTACGGCCACCGGCTTGTTGCGAAGGACGTTCTCGAGAAACGGGCGTGACGCCCAGTCCAGCGCGTTCTTGAGCTGGCCCGGGATCGAGTGGTTGTACTCGGGGGTCGCAATCAGCACGGCGTCGGCCGCCGCGATCGCCTCGCGCAGCCGCCGTGCCCCCACTGGCGCCAGATCGCCGTCGTCGTCCTCGTCGTAGGGGGGCACGCCCTTGAGTCCCTCGAACAGCTCGAACCCAACGGGCGGCGGCAAGAGCTCCGCCGCCGCCCGCAGCAGCCGGGTGTTGTGAGACTCCCGACGGAGGCTTCCTGAGATCCCGAGCACCCGCACCGCCTAGTCCTCCTCCTTGGCGAGCTCCAGGTGGATCGTGAGGGTGACCTCGTTCTCGACCGCGACCCCGCCGCGGGGCATGGGCGCGTTCCAGTTGAGGCCAAAATCCGTTCGGTCGACCTGGGTCTCGAGGTCGATGCCGAGTCGCTCGCCCCCGGCCGGATGGGCAGCGGGTCCGTTGATGTGGCCGCGCACCTCGACGGGCTTGGTCGTGCCCTTGATCGTGAGCTCGCCATCGACGACCAGCTGGCCTCCGTCGGCGCGGATACCAGTCGAGGTGAACGTGATCTCGGGGAAGCGCTCCGAATCGAAGAACTCGGGCGACAGTAGATGTCCCTTCAGGTTCTCATCGGCAACCTGGACGCTCTCCGTGCGCACGGCCCCGTACAGGCTGGGGGCGCCGTCCCGGTTCGCGAGCGTGACGTCGAAATCCGCGAAGCTGCCGCGGAAGGTGGCCACGACCATGTGCCTGACGGAAAAGCCGGCGTGCGAGTGGACGGGGTCCGATCTCCAGACGCCGGTGGGGATGGTCGTCTCGGCTTGTACCGTGGTCATTGTCAAGTTCCTCCTTTGGGGTCAGGTCGGATAAACTTGTTTAGTCAAACAAATATACCATAGAAACTTGACCGCACAATATTTGACTACGAAACCATCTCCCTCGATGCTCGCCCTGGGCCGGCTGCTCGGCGCCCACGCCGCGCTCACCCGAGAGCTGAGCGCGCAGCTCGTCGCGAAGCATGGGTTGACGCTGAACGAGTATGAGGTCCTGGTGCTGCTGGCCAGGGCGCCGGAGCGGGCCATGCGTCGCGTCGACCTCGCCCACGAGGTGCGGCTCACGCCTTCGGGCGTAACCCGGCTGCTCGACCGCCTGGGGGCCACCGGCCTGGTCGGCAAGCGCGAATGCGAGACGGACGCGCGCGTCTCCTACGCCCAGCTGACGCCGGCCGGGGTGGAGAAGCTGGAGCGGTGCGGCCCCGACCAGGCGGCCGCCGTCGAGCGGCTGCTCGGCGAGCGCTTCGACGAGGACGAGCTCGGCTCTCTGGTCGAGCTTCTGGGGAAGCTTTCGGCGCCGGGCGACGACGACTGCGACCCGGCGCCCTGAGCCTTGCGGCGCCGGACGGTCAGGAGGTGAGCAGGATCCGATTGCCGGAGGGATCGGCGACCTGCAGGGTTTCCCCGTCGTCCTGAACCTCGGACCCTGCGGCCTGCAGGCGCCGCCCCGCTTGCTCCACCTGCTCGGCGCCCGGGAACGCAATCTCGAACCATGAGAGCCCGAGTGAGCCGGGCGGGGGAGGCGCTGCTCCCTCGCCGGCCCACGTGTTCGCCCCGACGTGGTGGTGATAGCCGCCGGCCGCGAAGAACAGCGCCCCGGGGTAGCCGCGGACGGTGACCTCAAAACCGAGTGGGCCGGCGTAGAAGTCCTCGGACGCGGAGAGCTCGGCCACGTTCAGATGGACGTGCCCGATCCGGGTTTCGGTGGGCAGTCCATTCACCTCTGTGTCTACAGCCTGCAGCTCACCGAGGACACCGTCGAGGTCCAGCGGCAGGGTGTCCATCTGCAGCTGCCCGTCGGCGTAGCGCCATTGCTCGCGCGGGCGGTCCCGGTAGATCTCTATCCCGTTGCCCTCCGGGTCACGGAGGTAGAGCGCCTCGCTGACCAAGTGGTCGGAGGCGCCCGTGAGCCGCCAGCCGGCGTCCGTCACGCGACGCAGGGTTCGCGCGAGCTCCGCTCGGCTGGGAACGAGTATCGCCAGGTGGAAGAGGCCCGTGGTGCCGGACGGTCGTCTTGGAGCGTCCGGCCGCGCCGCCAACTCGACGACCGCCCTGCCGGGATCGGTGCCGAGGCGGACGAGATCAGCAGCGCTGTCGAAGGCCCGCAGGCCGATCGCCTGCTCGTAGAAGCGCCGAGCGCGATCGAGGTCGGCGACGTTCAGACGGACGGCGCCCATCCTGATCTCGGTGGGCGCCACCGAATGAGTCAGGCGCCGCGAATCGCCGCGATGAGGCTCGGGTTGAAGGCCTTCGTTCCCGGCACCAGCTGGACGCCTGAGAAGGAGCTGTTGGCGCGCATGTAGGCGATCTCCCTGCCCAGGTCGCCGACCCCGTTGGAGCCTGCCGTGGGCAGGATCTGGAGGGTGCTCAGCACGCCCATCGCCTGGCCGGAGACGTTCAAGAACCCGCTGCCCGAGTCTCCGGGAATCCCCGGAGTCGCCGTGTACACGGTGTGGCTCCAGCCACCGCCCGTGTTCTGGACCAGGACCCCCTGCTTGGGGCTCAGCTTGCTCACTCCGCCGCGCAGCGAGGAGTTGCCGTAGGAGTAGACCGTCGAGCCCAGGCCGCCGGCGCTACCGACGCCGGTCGGGCCGCCGAACCCGGGCACCGAAGGATTGACCTTGCCGACGTCAGCGGGATTGATCCTGACCAGGGCGAGGTCGTTATAGGCGCACGGGTTCGCGCCCCTCTCTCCCTTCGACTGCATGGTCAGCCACGAGTTGTAGACCATGACGCCTGGTCTCGAGGCACCGGTCACCTCGACCGGCGTGCCGATCGGCAACGATCCGGTGTCGCATCCGTCGGTGCTGGTTTGCCCGCCCGTGCTCGAGCAGTGGGCGGCCTGGCCGAGGTAGACGTTCGATCCGCCGGTGAAGACGAAGTTCGAGGTGCACTGCCCCCCGTCCGTGAACGTCATTACGCCCGGATGCACGGTGGCCTGGCTGACGGGCGCCCATGCGGAGGCGACGCCCGGAACGATCGCCGTGATCGCCAGTGCCACTGCAGTCGCACAGACTGCGAGCAAGTGCCGTTTCATCCTGGTCCCGCCGGTTCGCACTCTGAACCTGGTACCCGCCGATCGCGGCCGTATGCACCCGGTTCGGAGAAGTCCCCTGGCGGAGGCTGCGGATGACGATGGGTCAGCGAAGGGCGACGCGGCAGATGGATAGCTCGCTGGGCGCCCCGGTGGCGCGCAGCCGCCGGTTGCGGCCGAACTTGAAGGTCCCGGGATCGAGCACTTGGCGGGCCGCTTCGGAGACCAGTACCTCGCCTCCCGCGGCGGCCTCGCCGACCCGGGCCGCGATGTTGACGTCGACGCCCAGGTAGTCGCCGCCGACCTTTCGTGGCCGTCCGAGGTGAACTCCGGCGCGAAGCTTCGGCTTGTGCCCGTGCACCTCGATGCGGCCCAGCTCGCCCTGTGCCTGGAGTGCGGAGTGAACCGCCTGTTCGGCGCTGCTGAACACCGCCATGGCGCCATCGCCGAGCCGCTTCACCAGGTTGCCGCGGTGCGTGGAGATCGCTGCGTCTTCTTCGGTCGCGACCTGGCGCAGCAGCTCCAGCGCCGCCTCGTCGCCCGCGTCGAGCGCCCAGGAGGAGAAGCCGACGATGTCCGTGAACAGGATCGCGACGTCGACCTTTCCGCGACCCCGACCCTGCGCTTCGGAGAGCGCCTGCCACGCCTGGAGGGCGCCCAGCCCGAGCTCGCGGAGCGCGCTCGGCCGCTCCGGCTCGACCTCAAAGACCAGGCGGCCGATCTTCTCCGGGACCCTGGTGCCGGCCGTCGACAGTGAATCGCCGTACCGATCGTCGCCGGGGAGGAGTTGCCGGATGAACTTGGCGGTCGCTACCAGCTTGGGCCTGGAGTCGGCGCGACGAGCTCTCTCGCCGAGCTTTTCGGGCTTTCGCGTGGGAACCGGCTCGCTGCGCGAAGGCCGCTCGCTGCCGGAATCCGAATCGTCGCTCACAGTCCAGAATCGTCGCCCATTTTGAGACCTGATGCGTGATCGTGCCATGGTGAACCGGATGACCAGGCTTGATGTCGGCGTTGCGATGGGCAAGGTCGGATTGCCGGCCCCGCTCCCTAAGCTCGTTGCTCGGGACTGGGACGCGATCGTGGTCGGCGCGGGACACAACGGGCTCACCGCGGCCGCCTACCTGGCCCGAGCCGGCCGCTCGGTCCTGGTGCTCGAGCGGCGAGAGCAGATTGGCGGCGCTTGCACGCTCGAGCGCCCTTTCCCGGACCCGCGCTACGTGATCAGTCCCTGTGCATATGTCGTCGGGCTGCTCGACGGCTTGGTGGTCCGCGAGCTCGAGCTCGAGCGGCACGGCTACAGGGTCTTCGTGGCCGACCCCAACCTCTGGTGCCCGCTGCCTGACGGCAGCTCGGTGGCGCTCTTCCTGGATCGCGGGCGCACGGCCTCCCACTTACGCGAGAACGGGTTTTCGGAGCGTGATATTCGCGGCATCAATGCCTACAACGAGTTGTTCGAGCGCCTGCGCAAGCTGCTTCGCACGGGACCTCGGGATACCTGGGTGGGCGCCTCTCCGACCCGCGACGAGCTGGAGGAGCTTCTCGGCCACGACGACGAATTGGTCTCGGTGGTGTTCGAGGAGTCGATCGCGGACACCCTCGACCGCTACGTCGACGACGAGCGCATCAAGCATGCGCTCTTCGGCCAGGGGGTGATCGGCGCGTTCGCCGGGCCGCACGACTCGGGGACCGCGTCGGTGAGGTTGATGCACCATCAAGGGGACCTTTTGGGACACGGGGATGTCTGGGGGTACGTGGAGGGCGGCATGGGCCGGGTCTCGTTCGCGATCGCCGAGGCGGCGCAGGAGAGCGGCGCCACGCTCGCCGCCGGGGTTCCCGTGGCGCGGATCGTTCCCGGTGAGGGGGTCGAGATCGAGAGCGGTGAGCTGCTGCGGGCCCCCGTCGTGATCTCGAACGCCGACCCGAAGCGAATGCTCGCGATGCTGGACGCCGACGCCGTGCCTGCCGCCTTCAGGAGGAAAATCGAAGGCTGGCGGACGGAGTCGCCGGTGGTGAAGCTGAATGCCGGCCTTCATCGGCTGCCGGCGTTCGCCGCTGCGCGCGGCGTGGACGCACATCGGGCGATGATCTCGATCACGCCGGGGCTCGACGCGGCACAGGAGGCCGCAGACGCCGGCCGCCGCGGGGAGCCGTCGATCGGCTTCTGCGAGCTCTACTTCCAGACCGTCTACGACGCCTCGGTGGCGCCGCCGGGGCGCCACACGATGAGCGTCTTCGCGCAGTACGCGCCCTACGAGCTCGCCCAGGGTGACTGGGAGTCGCGGCGGGCGGAAATCGGGGAACTGATCCTCGACGCGATCGCCGCCTACGCCCCCGATGTCCGGGACTGCATCGAGTGCCTTGAGGTCCTGGGCCCGCCCGACATCGAGCACCGCATCGGCCTGAGCGGCGGCCACATCTTCCAGGGGGAAGCGCTGCCGGAGCAGATGTGGGATCGCCGCTTCGACCACCGGACGCCGGTCGACGGGCTGTACCTCTGCGGCGCCGCGACCCATCCTGCCGGCTCGGTGATCGCCCTCAATGGCCGCAACGCGGCGATGGCTGCAATCCAGGACGCCGATTAGACGTTGAGGACGATCCCCTCCGGCCCCAGGTTGATCACGGGGGTGGGGCCGATCCTCGATCGCATGCCCCAGCTCTCGTGGATGTGGCCGCACAGGGCCAGGCGGGGCCGGCTGCGCTCGATCGCGCGGAGTACGGCCTCGCTGCCCAGGTGCCTGCCGGCGCTGCTGACGTCGACGTGGCCTCGCGGCGGGGAGTGAACCGCGAGCACACAGCCCTCCGGACATGCCTCGAGCAGCTTGGCGGCCGCCTCCTCGGTGAGATCGAAGCTCCAATCCCACGGAGTCACCGGGACGCCCGCGCCCAGGCCGAAGAACGCCACGCCGTCGATCTCGGTGCCACCGCCGTGCAGGACCACGGCCCGACCCCAGTCCGCAGAGGCCTCGCGCAGAGCGTCCTCGGTCTCGTTGTTCCCGGGAACCAGCACCGCCGGAGCCTCGATCGCGCGAAGGGCGGCAATCGTCTCGGTCAGGCCCGAGTGCACCGAGGCGAAGTCGCCGACGCCCACCACGACGTCCACCTCAGCGCTCCTCTCGACGAGACGCTGCGCCTGACCGAGGTCGGTGTGCAGGTCGCTGAACGCCAGCAGCCTCACTGGACCTCGACCCTGTGGTTGGGCTCGAGGCGCCCCGCGAGCTCCAGCGTCGCGCTGTCGAGCTCGTCCTCGCTGAGTTCGTAGCGCTCGCCCAGGCTCGCGAGGATCACGTCGGCGACGCCCGCCAGGCCGACCTCGCCGATCTCGTCCTCGACGCTGCCGGCGGTGGCCGGATCCCATTCGAGGCCGAGAGCGTCGTAGACGGGCACGAGCACGTCACGAATCCGCTCGCTGCCGCCGACCACCAGCACCGCTCCGCGATGGGCGGCGCCGGCGATCAGCCGCTGGCCAATGCCGACGAGCTTCGTGCGGCCGCCGGCGTTGACGCTCCAGGCCCCGGGGCAGTACTCGCCGGCCACTTCTCCCACCCGGGCGTCCACGCCCAGTTGGCGTAGCGCGGCCGCGAGCAGCTCGGCCAGCTCCCGGAAGCGCTCCACGGTGTGCGACGCCGGGCGCGGGTCGGGGACCGCCCATGAGCACGCCAGGGTCTGCTTGCAGTAGACGGCGGCGCGCCCACCCGCGAGCCGCAGCACGGGCTCGAATCCCGCCCGGCGCGCGGAGCGGACGGCGGCCGCAAAGCCCGGGCTGGCGCGATCCTGGCGCGAGAAAGCGAGGCTCGGCGACGTATGGCGAAGGCGCAGCGTCGGGGGCAGCTCGCCTGCGGCCACACGGTTGAGGATCGCACGCGAGACGGCCGTCCCGAAGGCCGGGTTGTCCGGGAATTCCTGGCGAACCACGCTCAGGGGTAAACGATTCATGTGAGTCAAGTGTGGCGTGTGTGACCCTCGTCACACACAAACGCGTGTTCGCTTGCCACCCTGCCCGCCTTCACGGACAGGCCCCTCGGGCACGCGCCGCCGATCGGCGCGCTGACCTGGCCGCCCAGGGGACTTGGATGCCCGGCTAGACCGGAGCGCTGAGCAAGGCGGGCGCACCACGTGCGCCGCTGGGCCTTGCGGTCGGCGCGCGGTCGTGCCACAACGGCGCCGGGCGGCACCGAACGGAGGTGGTTCATCCGTGTCCGCCGGAAGACGAAAATTGATCGCCGCCGCGAGCGCCCTGGGGCTCGCCCTGTGCGTCGCCACACAAGCAGTCGGCGCTCCTGCGCAGCCTGCCGCCAAGCAGCGGCACGGAGCGCCGGCATCGAGTTCGGGAGTATCGCGGTTGCACCATCGGCACGGCGATCAGGCCAAACTAGCCTTCCTCGACAAGCCCGGCGACCGTTTCGACAGAGCGGTCGCGATTGCTCGTCGCCAGGCCGCAAGGGCCGAAGCCCGCTCCGCCGAGTCGAACCGGGAGGCCGGCCCGGCCGGTTTGGAGCCGGTTTCCGCCGAGGGATTTCCCACTCCCGAGGCGGCTGGTGCCTCCAGCGCCACGTTGAGCGCGATCGCCGCGTGCGAGTCCGGTGGCGACCCCACCGCGGTCTCGGCAGATGGGGCCTACCACGGCAAATACCAGTTCGACTACAGCACCTGGGCCTCGGTCGGCGGGTCGGGTGACCCGGCCGCCGCCTCGGAGGCCGAGCAGGATTATCGCGCCGCGATGCTGTATGCGCGCAGTGGCTCGGGCGCCTGGCCGACGTGCGGTTGAGGGAAGCCACCCTCCGCCAGCCCCCGGTGCGTTAAGCCCACCGTCCTCCTCTGCCGATGTCCCAGGCAGTGGACGCAAACCAGTATGTGCTCGTTCACGGAGCTCGCCAGACGCGGGGGACGTTGGCGCGCTGGAACCAGGAGCCGTGGCCGGTGCTACGGAGCTGGGTGGGTGGCGGCCTCGCGGTCGCCATCGCTCTGCTCTGTGTGGTCTGGGTCATCTCGACTGTGGCTCGGCCCGACCCGACGCCGCTCGCGATACCGGGCATCACCGAGTCGCCCACTGCTGCCAGCGTGCTCCCGCTCCTGTTCGGCAACTCGCTGGTCCTGGCGCTCCATGGCTTTGCGTGCGTGGCGGGCTTCATCGCCGGCGCGTCGCTCCCCGTGGCCGCCGAGCGGCGCACCGGCGCCTGGCGCTGGATCCACGTGAAAGCACAGCCCGTGGCGTTCGCGTGGGTGATCGCGGTCACATGCTTCTCGCTGGTGACGCAGGCCTATGCCCTGGGACTCACCGGCTCGACGCTCGCCCACCAGCTGGACATCTCCCCGGCGGTCCTGATGCTGACGGTGCTGCCGCACGCGCTTGCCGAGCTGACCGCCCTGTTCCTGCCGCTTGCGGCTTGGACGATCGCCAGCCGCCGGGCAGAGTGGGGCGATCTGCTGGCAGCCACCGTGGCGACCGTGGCCGTCGCGATTCCCACGCTGGTGCTGGCAGCCCTTTGGGAGGTCTACGTCTGGCCCTACATACTCGAGGCGGTGTCGCCGATCGCGTAGGGGATCAGGCGGCTTCGCCGTTCTCCTTGGAGCTGGGGGCCGCATCGGGCCCAAGGAGGGCACGGCGGAACACGCGCTGTTCGTCCTCGAACAGGAAGCCCCACAGATGACGCCGCTCCAGAAGGGTCCGGCGCTTCGTCTCCAGCACGGCCTTGCGCGGCAGGTCGGCAATCCGCTGGCCGAGCTCCAGACCTCGCACCACCACATCGCCGTCCACGACTTCGCGGACGATCCCCAGCTTGTGCGCCTTCTCTGCCTTGACCACCTGTCCGGTGAGACAGAGGTCCTGGGCCACGGTTGCCGGGAGCACGGCCCGCGCTGCCGCGTAGCTCGGAGGGATGCCTCGTGGCAGCTCGGGGTAGCCGAACGTTGCCGCGGTGGACGCGATCCGCAGGTCACAGAGCAGCGCCAGCGCGAATCCCCCGGCGATCGCCGGGCCGTTGACCGCGGCGACGATCGGGCGACGGCAGCCACCAACCGCCTCGAAGGCGATCGTGCTGGTTTCGACGAGCCGCTCGCGGTGCTCCAGGTCGCCGCCGAACTGCGTGGTGTCCATCCCGGAGCAGAATGCTGCGCCGGCTCCCGTGAGCACCACGCAGCCGACGTCAGCGTCGCCGGACAGGCGGCCGAAGGCGTCGGCGAGCTCGAGCCGCAGTTCGATCGACAGGGCATTTCGCCGCTCGGGGCGGCGGAGCGTCACGAGCGCAACCTCCCGATGACGCTCGATCGAAAGCAGCCCGGCCACGGGGGGATGCTATCCGCGAGGTCGTCCGGCTGGCCCGGCGGTAGGGGCACCCCCATTTGGGGGCGCCTCCCCGCCTGACACACTCCGCCCGTGACCGCCGAACGCGTCACGGAAGCCGAGACGGCCTCCGGCCCCGACGAGCGGGGCACGTCGCCGCGGGAGGCGATCGAACAGGCCCGGGTCCGCGTCCCAACGCGCGGAAACCGCAGGCTCGAAGCGTTGCTCGACGGGGTCAACGCGGACACGGAGCTGCGCGCTTGGTGGCATATGGCCCAGGTGACCTCCGAGCGGCGCGGGATGTCCGACCACTCCTGGGTCCACGTTCAGATCGTGCTCAACATCGGGCTCCGTCTGCTGCGTCTCCTGGTCAAGGCCGGCGTTGAGCCGGCAATGGTCACCGACCACGGGATGGGGCGCCGCGACGGCGAGGTCGTGGTCGCCGCCGGGGCCTTGTTGCACGACGTCGGCATGTCCATCCATCGCACGGACCACGAGGCCTACAGCCTGTTCCTCGCTGAGCCCAAGCTGAGGCAGCTTCTGGAGGAGGTCTACGACGAGCCTGAGCGCACGGTGGTCGTCTCCGAGGCGCTGGGCGCGATCATCGGCCACCGGCGCCGAGGCGAGCCGTACACGCTGGAGGCGGGGGTGGTGCGGGTTGCCGACGCGCTCGACATGGCCCATGGGCGCTCCCGCGTGCCCGTCGAGTCGGGTCGGCTCGGCATCCACGCCTTGTCCGCGGCGGCGATCGACGAAGTGGCGATTGAGGCTGGGACCGAGCGCGCGGTGAAAGTGGAGATCAGGATGAACAACTCGGCCGGCATCTTCCAGGTCGACGACCTCCTGGCGACCAAGCTGCGCGGCACGCCGCTCGAGGGACATGTCGAGGTATTGGCCACGATCGAGGGCGAGACGGAGAAGCGGCTGCTGACCGAGTTCCGGTTGCCACAGAGCTGAATCAGGCCCGAGAAGCGGTCCCCTACACGCCCGCGCCCTGAGCGCCCCTGCCCTCGCCGGCCGCGAAGCGGGCCGCGCCGCGGAGGCCAGTCTCCACCGACGCCCGCCCCAACTCGGCCTCGAGAGCGAGGCCGTCGCCGAGCGGCAGGCCGGCGCCTTCGATCGCCGCCCGGCGGTCCGAGAGCATCGTCGGCTGGGGAAAGGCGGCGAGCCCGTCGGCGATCTCCAGCGCCCGCTCGAGGTGCGTCCCTTCGGCGACGACCTCGTTCAGGAGTCCCCAGTCGAGGGCTTCGGCAGCGTCGAGCACACGGCCCGTGAGGATCATCTCGAGCGCCCTGCCCATTCCGACCACCAAGGGCAGCCGCTGAGTTCCTCCGTCGATCAGGGGAACGCCGAAGCGTCGCTCGGTGAAGCCCAGGCGGGCGCTCTCGGTGGCGATTCGTAGATCGCACCAGAGCGCCAGCTCGAGCCCCCCGGCCAGGCACCAGCCCGAGATCGCCGCGAGGGTCGGCTTCGACGCGATGAGGCGCGTGAACCCCATGGGTCCCTCGGGCCTCCCGGCCACGGAGTCCAGGACGTCCGAGCTCAGGTCGGCGCCGGCCTCCGCCATTGCCTTCAGGTCGGCGCCGGCGCAGAACGCCTCCGGTCCATCGCCGGTGAGCACGAGCGCCCGGGCACTGTCGTCGCCCTCGAACTCGCGGAAGCCGTCGAGCAGCAACGCAGCGGTCTCGACGTCCACCGCATTTCGCCGCTCCCGTCGGTCGATTGTCAGAACCGCGGCGGCCCCAACTCTCTCGTAGCGAACCTTCGGCATGCCCGGATGCTATGCGCTGGCGCTAGGGACGAAGTTCCGGTAACTGCGTGTGGGCCTGCCGGGTAAGGCTGGAACCCTAGCCCGGGGGAAACGTACGCAAAGCGGAGGCTTCCGTCGGAGTTATTCCGCCGGATTTATTACTGAAGCCGGTCCAGCTCCCGGCGCAGGCGCTCCTTCCGGCTCTCCATCCGAATCTGGATCAGGGAGAGGACGGTGACCAGGATGGCGAAGAAGGCCATCACCGCGAAGGCGAAGAAGGTGATCACCTTGTCATCGGTGCGCCCCCAAAGGCCGACGCCGTCGCCGGCCAGTGCCGCGGGGGCCAGAGCGAGCACCCACGCCAGGGCCGCGGCGGCGAATACGGCCAAGCGGATCAGCCGGGCGGTGCTCACGAGACGAACTCTATAGCCACACGCACCGCGCTCCCGTTGCCCGCCCATCGCGCCTTTTACCTCGTCGCTCTAGCATGCCGCGCCAATGTCCGAGCTCGAGGCGCTCCTGCTCGGGATCGTCCAGGGACTCACCGAGTTCCTGCCGATCTCATCCTCCGGTCATCTGATTCTCGTTCCCTGGCTTCAGGACTACCACTTCCTCCAGGACAACGAGTCGTTCAACAAGACCTTCGACGTAGCACTCCATGCGGGGACGCTGGCCGCGGTCCTGGTCTACTTCAGGGCCGACATCGCGCGTCTCCTTCGTGCCTTGTGGGGGTCGCTGCGAAGGCGGGCGATCGCGGGGCCTGAGGAGCGCCTGGCCTGGGCGATCGTGGTGGGCACCGTTCCGGCGGTGATCGCCGGTGGGCTTGGCGAGAGCTTCATCGAGGACCACCTTGGCGATCCGTGGCAGATCGCGATCCTGATCATCTTCTTCGGCCTCTTGCTCGGGTATGCGGATCGCCGCCCGCAGCAGCAGGGCCTCGATGAGGTCTCGCCCCGGCAGGGCCTCTACATCGGCCTGGCCCAAGTGCTGTCGCTGGCGCCCGGCGTCTCGCGCTCGGGGATCACGATCACGGCCGGCCGCTTCCTGGGGCTCGACCGCGACTCGGCTGCGCGCATCTCGTTCCTGCTGCTCGCCCCGGTGACCGCCGGCGCGGTTGCCTACAAGGCGCTCGAGGTGGCCTCTGAGGGGCTCCCCGAGGGCGTCGTCGGCCCGATGATCGTGGGCACGCTCGCCGCCGCCATCTCCGGCTACCTGGCGATCGCCGGCCTGATCGCCTACGTACGCCGGCGAAGCTACGACGTCTTCGTTGCCTATCGCGTGCTGCTGGGGATCGTGTTGCTTGGGCTGATCGCCAGCGGCGTCCGCGACCCAACGTTCTGACGGCTTTCGTCAATGAGAAGGCGCGCGACTCGGGGCAGGGAGTGAGAGTCGCGCGCCGCACGAGAGAGGACTTCTCGCTGCGCGGCAGTCTCGTGGCGCTGCCCCAAGGGCAGGTAAAGATTCGGAGAAGCGGCCTGTGAAAGTTCTGTGAAGTTCCCGATAGGAGGCGGTCATGACGACCGCCACGTCACTACCATGATCTGCGGCTCAGACGTGCGAGGCAGGGTCGGCCATGCCGGCCCTTGCCTCGCGGCCACGCCCTGATGAGCGTCCAACCGGGAACACTTCGAATAGCCGTCATCGACGACGACTCCGGTTTCCTTCGCGTGCTCGCGAAGCGCTTCGAGGGGTCCGGTTACCAGTACCGGGTCCTCTCGGGTCCCGTGCCGGCCGAAGAGCTGGCGGCGATGAAGCTGAACGCGCTTCTCGTCGACCCCGCTCTGCTGGGGCCGCTGGCCTGGGAGTTCCTCGAGCGAGTCTGCGGGATGCTGCCGGGCCTCGGCGTGATCATCTGCACGCAAGGCGCGACGGTGACCCAGCGGGTTCGCGGGCTTCGCCTGGGCGCCGACGACTGGATCTCAAAGCCGTGCCACCCGGAGGAGGTTGTGGCGCGGGTCGAAGCCGTGGTTCGCCGCCACCGCCGTGGCCAGACACGCGAGGACGTTGGGCCGCTGGTCGCGGGAGAGCTGGAGATCATGCCCGACCGCTTCCAGGCGTACGTCGGCGGCGAGAGCCTCGAGTTCACCCGCCGCGAGTTCGAGCTCCTGGACGCGCTGGCCCAGCACGCCGGCAAAGTGCTCGAACGCGACGAGATCTATCGGCGGGTCTGGGGTTACTCGATGATCCACGGCGATCGCTCTGTGGACGTGTTCGTGCGCAAGCTTCGCTCCAAGCTTCAGAAGCGCTCCCCCGGCTGGAGCTACATCCACACCCATTTCGGGATCGGCTACCGCTTCGATCCCCAGCCGGTTGAGGCCGGGGCCGACCTGGTGCCGGGCGGGCCGCGGCCCACCGAAGCGGCGCCCGAGGCCTCGGAGGCCGAGGCCTTCAGGCCCGCAATTTCCTAGAAAATCGACGCCCTCCCCGAAGGGCCACCGGCAGGTCGCCTTCCGGGACCGTTGGCGCCTGGGCGGAGCCTTTCAGGGCGGGACTTCACCGGTTTTTCACACGCTGGCCACGCGCCGGTAACAGGGGCGAGCGTGACCGCTGGGACTCTGCCGCCGAAACCAGACGAAGGAGTCATCAGACGTGATATCTCGCAAGTGGATACTTGCCATCATCGCCTCTGTCGTTCTCGCCCTCGGGCTTTCAGCCTGCGGCGGCGGCGGCAACGGCGGCAGCAGCGGCCTTTCCGGCACGATCAGGATGGACGGGTCGAGCACCGTGTTCCCGTTCGCGCAGGCGGCGGCCGAGCTGTTCAACGAAGAAAACCCGGACGTCAAGATCAGCGTCGGCGAGTCCGGCACCTCCGGCGGCTTCGAGAAGTTCTGCGCCGGTGAGACCGACATCTCCGACGCTTCGCGGCCGATCGAGCCCGAAGAGGTGGACGCATGCAAGAAGGGCGGCGTCTCCTACTCGGACCTCCAGGTCGCAAACGACGGGATCTCGGTGGTGACCAACCCCAGCCTGGAGATCAGCTGCCTGACCACGGATCAGCTCAAGAAGCTGTGGGTGAACACGGACGTGAGCAACTACAGCCAGCTCGGCAAGGACGCGGACACAGGCCAGCCGCTGCCCGACGCCAGCGTGAGCCTGTACGGACCGGGTACCGACTCGGGCACCTTCGACTACTTCACCGACGTGATCAACGGCGAGGAAGACCTCAGCCGGGACGACTACCAGCCCTCGGAGGACGACAACGTGCTCGTCGAGGGCGTTGCCGGCGACCAGGATGGCCTGGGCTACTTCGGCTTCTCCTACTTCGAGCAGAACCAGGACAAGCTGAACCTGGTCTCGGTTGATGACGGCAAGGGCTGCGTGGCTCCCAGCACGGACACGATCCAGTCCGGCGAGTATTCGCCGCTGTCGCGGCCGCTGTTCATGTACCCGAGCGCCGACGCGATCCAGAAGCCGGAGGTGAAGGCGTACCTGCAGTTCGTGGTCGACAACTACAACACGATCGCCGAGCAGGCGCAGATCGTCCCGATGGACAGCTCGCAGGCGGCGAAGGCGAAGTCGGCCTTGAAGAAGGCGAGCAGCGCAGCCGGATAAGGCGGTAGCGAGGGAGCGCCCCAGGGTGGAAGCCGGAACGAGAGCCCCGGGCGAGGCGGTGCCGAGGACCCCGAACCTCGGCACCGCCCGCCGCCGCTGGGGCGAGGAGGCGATCAGGATGGGCCTCTTCGTCGCAGCGATGATCTCGGTGCTGACGACCCTGGGGATCGTCGCCTCCCTGCTGACCGAGACGATCAAGTTCTTCCAGGACGCCGGGGTGGTGGCATTCATCACGGACGGGGACTGGAAACCGCTCTTCGCCGATCCGCAGTTCGGCATCTGGCCGTTGATCAACGGCACCCTGCTGGTCACCGCCATCGCGATCGTGGTCGCGATCCCGGTTGGGCTGGGCTCCGCGATCTATCTCTCCGAATACGCGAAGCCGCGAACACGAAGGATGATCAAGCCGGTGCTCGAGGTGCTGGTCGGCGTCCCCACCGTCGTGCTCGGCTTCTTCGCGCTCACGTTCGTCACGCCCACGATCGTGCATGACTTCCTCGGCCTCGACGTGCAGGTCTTCAACGCGCTCTCCGCCGGATTGGTAATGGGGATCATGATCGTCCCGACGATCGCCTCGGTTTCCGAGGACGCCATGTCCGCCGTCCCGGTCGCTCTTCGCGAGGGAGCGTTCGGGCTCGGCTCGTCGAAGCTTCAGACCTCGACTAGGGTGGTGGCCCCCGCAGCCCTCTCGGGCATCGTCGCGGCGATCGTGCTCGGCGTCTCCCGCGGGATCGGCGAGACGATGATCGCCTTGATTGCCGCCGGGCAAATCCCCAACACCGGGCTCGATCCGACGCAGCCCTTCGAGACGATCACCACCTTCATCGGCGCTACCGCGAAGGGCGACAACCCCGCCGGCACGACCGGCTACTACTCGATCTTCGCCTGCGGGATGACGCTCTTCGTTCTAACTCTGATCATGAACGCGATCTCGATCCGATTCGTGCGCAAGTACAGGCAGGCTTACGAATGAGCGCTCCTCCGCCGGCACCCCCACCGGACGTGACGACGGCCGCCGCGCCGCGCGTGCCGCTGGCGATCCCGCATGCTCCGCGAGGCGCCCGGCTCAAGGAGCTCGCCTTCAGGGGCGGCATGCTCGCCTGCCTCGGGGTGGCCCTGGTCACCCTCGCCGCGGTGCTGATCCAGGTATTCAGCAAGGGCATCGGCCGGGTCGACCTGAACTTCATCACCGACCTCGGATCGTCGATTCCGGACAGGGCCGGGATCGGGGCGGCGCTGGTAGGGACGCTCTGGGTGATCGCAGTCTGCATCGCCTTCATCGTTCCGGTGGGGGTGGCCAGCGCCGTCTATCTGGAGGAGTACGCGGACCGCAGCCGCTGGTACAACCGCTGGATCGAGGTGAACATCCAGAACCTCGCCGCGGTTCCCTCGATCGTCTACGGCATCCTCGGCCTCGCGTTCCTGGTCCGCGGGCCACTGAGCCTGGGCCACGTTGTCCTCGCCGCGGGTCTCACCCTCGCGCTGCTGGTCCTGCCGGTGGTGGTGATCGCCGGGCGCGAGGCGATCCGTGCCGTCCCGCCGTCGATCCGCGACGGCTCGATGGCTCTCGGTGCGACCAAGTGGCAGACGATCTGGAAGCAGGTGCTCCCCGCATCCGTGCCGGGGTTTGCGACAGGGGTGATCCTCGCGGTCTCCAGGGCGATCGGCGAGGCGGCCCCCCTGATCGTCGTCGGCGGGGCGACGTACCTGAGCTTCTACCCGAGCGGGCTGGGCAGCGACTTCACCGTCCTGCCGCTCCAGATCTTCAACTGGATCTCGCAGCCCCAGGAGGAGTTCAAGGATCTTGCCGCGGCCGGAATGATCGTTCTGCTCGGGGTCCTGCTGGTGCTCAACGCTGTTGCCGTCTGGCTCCGCAACAAATACGAAAAGAAGTGGTAGGTGGTCGATAGTGTTTCCAAAGGTGACTGATCCCGAGCGGATGGAGCGCGAGCGCGCCACGCCCGAAATCGATACGGCTGTGCGGGGCGGCGGTGCGGACGCCGGCCCACGACCGCGGTTCGCTCGCGAGGCAGTGTTCGAACTCTCGAACGTGACCGTCTCCTACGACGGCATCGCAGCGGTCGCCGAGGTCTCGCTCGACGTCTACCGGAACCACATCACCGCCCTGATTGGGCCCTCGGGGTGCGGCAAGAGCACCCTGATCCGGTGCCTGAACCGGATGAACGACCTGATCCCGTCCGCCAGCGTCGAGGGCTCCGTGCTCTATCACGGCCAGAATCTGTACGCCAAGCAGGTTGACCCAGTCGAGGTGCGCAAGCGGATCGGGATGGTGTTCCAGAAGCCGAACCCGTTTCCGAAGTCGATCTTCGACAACGTCGCCTTCGGCCCGCGAGTGTTGGGGATGAAGAACGACCTCCACAGTCGCGTCGAGGGCGCGCTGCGCCGCGCCGCGCTGTGGGACGAGGTCAAGGATCGCCTGGACGCCAGCGCATACGGTGTCTCCGGCGGCCAACAGCAGCGCCTCTGTATCGCTCGGTGCCTGGCGGTCGACCCGGACGTGATCCTCATGGACGAGCCCTGCTCCGCGCTCGATCCGATCTCCACCGGGAAGATCGAGGACCTGATGCTGGAGCTGAAGCGGGACTATTCGATCGTGATCGTCACCCATAACATGCAGCAGGCGGCGCGTGTCTCCGATCGCACCGCTTTCCTCATGGTCGAGCTGGACGCCAGCGAGAAGCACCGCACCGGCCGCGTCGTGGAATACGACGAGACGGAGAAGGTCTTCACCAATCCGGGCGACCCGCGAACCGAGGATTACGTGACAGGCAAGGTCGGTTGATGGCCCCGGACGAGGTCCGCCTTCACTATCGCGAGGAGCTCGAGCAACTCGAGGGACGCGCCCTGGACGGCCTCGACCTGGTGGTCGCGGCCGTGGAGCGCACCGTCGAGGCGGTTCAGCACCAGGACATCGAGCTGGCCGAACTGGTGATCGCCGACGACGACGTGATCGACGGGCGCTACCTGGAGATCCACCAGGCGATCCTGACGCTGCTCGCCACCCAGGCCCCTGTGGCCACGGACCTGCGTCTGATCGCCGCGCTCTTGCACGTGATGAAGAACATCGAGCGGATGGGTGACCAGTGCGTCAACATCGCCAAGCTGATCCCGATCGCGGGCCACGAACCGCCCGCGGACGAGCGGATGCTGGACAACCTGGTGACCATGGGCAAAGCACTTCCGGGGCAGATCAGGCAGGCGAAGCAGGCCTTCGCGGATCGCGACATCGACATGGCTCGCGACCTGGTCCGGCAGGACGACCTGATCGACAACCTCAACAAGGAGTGCTTCCGCCTGGCGATCGAGATCGGCGACGAGCAAGACCGCCGAGAGTGGGCGATGACGATGATGTTGGTCGCTCGGGCCCTGGAGCGGATCGGCGACAACGCCGTTGACGTCGGCGAGCAGGTCGCCTTCCTGGTGACCGGCCTCTTCCGCGAGTTCGAGGACGCGTCCCACCCGGGCGGGGACGTTCTTCCGCAGCCCTCCTCGGCGTGAGGCCGCATCCGTTCGGTCTGAAAAGATCGCCACCGCATGCTCTGCGCGGCGATCGACATCGGCTCCAATACGACACGGGTGCTTGTCGCGGAGCCCACTGAGGGTCAGCTTCGCAAGGTGATGGAGCAACGCGCCTACACCCGGATCGGGAAGGCCTCACAGCACGACGGGGCCGTCGATGCCGAGAAGGTCGCCGAAGTCGCGGAGGCGGTGGCGACTCAGGTGCGTCTTGCTGACGAGGTGGGGGCGGAGACGATCCGGACGGTGGCCACCGCCGCGATCCGGGAGGCCGCCAACCGGGACGAAATCGTGTCCGAGGTCTCGCGGGTCGCCGGCGTGCCCGTGGAGGTCCTCAGTGAGCACGAGGAGGGGCGTCTGGCCTTCCTGGGCGCGACCAAGACCCTCGGCCATCCCGTGGAGGGCGAGGTGGGGGTGGTCGACGTGGGCGGCGGGTCCTCGGAGGTCGTCCTGGGCAGCGCCAGCCAGGGGCTGCGCTCCGTCGCATCGTTCAAGATCGGGTCCGGCGCGCTCGCCGACGACTTCCTGTCCAACGATCCGCCCTCGCCGGCGGAGCTGCGGGCGGTGCGCGAATACATCGCGGAGTTCTTCGACGGGGTCGAGTTCGACCAACCGGACCAGGCGGTTGCCGTCGGCGGCAGCGCGACTTCGCTCCGCGCACTGGTGGGCGCGGCGCTCGAGTACGAGACCCTGGAGCGGGCGATCCGCGTCCTGACCGGGGCGCCGATCGCCGAGGTCGCCAAGCGTTTCGAGCTCGATCCCCGCCGGGTGCGCATCCTGCCGACCGGCGTGTTGTTGCTGGAGAAGCTGTCGGAGTTGCTCGGCCAGCCGCTTCAGATCGGCAAGGGCGGCCTCCGCGAGGGCGTCATCCTCGACCTGCTGAATGGCGCCGCGAACGGCAACCCACGCGCTCTCGTCGCCTGACGATCTGGGACGGCGGAGGGCATGCGCAGCGGGTAGCCTCCGGCTGACCGGACCATGGCGCTCGACAACCCCCAGCACCCGGCCTTCGTTCAGGGCTCCGACCTGCTCGAGGGCGCATTGCGGTTCACGGGTGAGGCCTACCGTCGAGGGGACAGTCGAGGGGAGGCCAAGCTGCGGCACTCCACGGAGGTGGCTAGGCTCCTGCACGAGGCGGGCTTCGACGAGGAAGTCGTTGCGGCCGGCCTGCTGCATGACGTGGTAGAGGCGACGGCCACCGAGTTGCCTGAGATCGCCGAGCGCTTCGGCGCCCGCATCGCTGGGCTGGTGGAGGCGATGACCGAGGACGACGGGATCGAGTCTTACGAGCCGCGAAAGGCCGAGCACCGAGCCAGGATCGCGGCACACAGCTGGCCCGCGGCAGCCATCTACGCCGCCGACAAGCTCGCGAAGATGCCCGGCTTGCGGGCCGATCCCGACTCTGCAAGCGAGAAGCAGCTGGCCCACTATCTGGGAACTCTGGAAACGCTCAGCTCGCGGCACCCCGACCTTCCGTTTCTGGGTGATCTGGAGCGTGAGCTGGCTGGGGTTGCCGTCCAGCGACGGGACCGGACCGCTGATCACGCGCGCCCGGCGCGCGCCCAGTAGCGCCATGGCAAAGGCGGCACCGATCCCGGACCTGACGGCAGAGGAGGCGTACGCAGCGGCGGCGGCAAGGATCGTTTCCGTTCGAGCCCGGGAGGTCGCCGACCACGCCCACGACGTGCTCGACGTCGTCGAGATCGAGCGAGTCCACGACATGCGCGTGGCAACCCGGCGGCTTCGCGCCGCGCTTGAGATCTTCGAGCCGTGCTTTCCTCCCAAGGAGTTCCGCGCCGCGCTCGCCCGGGTGAAGCAGATCGCAGACGCGCTCGGCGAGCGCCGAGACCGCGACGTGGCCATCGCCACCCTTGAGGAGTTCGCAGCGGGAATGGCGGCCCCCGACCGCCCGGGGATCCAGACGCTGATCGAGAAGCTGGAGGCCGAGCAGGCAAAGGCAAACGAAGCGCTCGCGCTGCTCGTCGACGCCAGGAAGCTCGCCGCTTTGAACGAGCTCCTGTCGGAGCTCGTGGCCACCATCGAGGGAGAGCGGGCTACCCGGGCGTGAAGCCGAAGCGTGTCAAGAAGCTCGACCCGCACTCGCCGTTGGCGGACAACGCTGCTCGAATCATCCGTACCCGTCTGGACGAGATGCTCTCCTTCGCGCCGGCCGCCCTGGAGTTCGAGTGCAGTCGCGACCAGCACGACATGCGCATCGCCGCCAAGCGGCTTCGCTACGTCCTCGAGGCGACCGAGTTCTGCTTCGGCAGGCCCGCGCAGACGGCGCGGCGGCGCGCCCGGGACCTGCAGGACCTGCTCGGCGAGCTGCACGACTGCGACGTCATGCTGCCCCGGGTCGAGGGCCATCTGGCGGCGTTACGGGCAGAGGACGCGGAGGCCGTGAGGGAACGCGCCGGCGACTCGGCAGACATCGACCCGGGCCTGGCCGCTCTCGCCAGGCACCGGACCGCCTACCGCGGCCTTGAGGTGCTCGCGGTCTACGTCCAGGCCAGACGCAGGCTGCTCTTCGACCGGTTCGTCGAGTTCTGGGCGGAGCAGGAGCGCACGGGTTCGTGGACGCGGCTGGAGCGGGCGGTAAAACAGCATCTACGGAATCAGAAGGAGCAGCGGCGGGCACGTCGGTCCGACTTACCGCAGTCTTCGACGGCAAACAGCCGCTGAGCAACCTCCTCGGCGCTAGCATGGCTGCGGGTGAGCGCCATGAATCCGAAGCAGGCGGCTGAGGCGGCGACCGGCGCGGTCGAGCTGTCTGGGGCACCTCCCTACGCGCCGTCCACGCCGGACCTCGAGG
>Ga0134122_10000008_pt1 | contig 89983 bp, 91 predicted proteins | sample KB302_FD_96461 | JGI IMG/M metagenome (GOLD analysis project Ga0134122, IMG submission 96461) | Terrestrial soil microbial communities without Nitrogen fertilizer from Kellogg Biological Station, Michigan, USA - KB3-0-2 | ecosystem: Environmental > Terrestrial > Soil > Unclassified ... | reverse complement strand
GGGCGCGCCGCCCGAGCCGGCCCGCCCCGCCCGCTCCGAGGGCGAGCGCAAGCGCCGCCAGCAGCGGCGGCGGCGCAAGCACGGGAGGCACCGATGAGCCTCTGCAAGGTCGTGGAGGCGGTGAAGAGCTGATGGCGGCGGTCGTCTGGTTCACAGTCGGGCTCGCGATCTGGCACTTCACGGTGTTCGTGCCGGACCGTTTCTGGGGCGGGATCGTCGGCGCGCTGCTCGGCGCGGTCGCGGGCGGCATGATCACCGGCGGGATCGCGCAGATCGTCTCCGGGTCGAGCATCGGCCAGACTGACATCGGCACTGTTCTGGTCGCGGTTCCCGGGACCTTGATCGGCTTGGCTGCGATCTACGCTTTCGGCGTCAGCAGGGAAGAGGCAGAAGGGGTCTAGGTCTCCCATTGCCGACGGCTGGGGGCGAATTCCGTCCCCGTCCGTTCTTAGCCTGGCCGAGTGCCCGGCACCGCTTCCGATCTCGAGTCCCCCGTTCGAGCCTTCCGAATGGAGCCCTATTCGTACGCCGAGGTCAGCATCCTGATGGAGGCCCTCGCGCTAGCCGAGCCGGTGGCCGTGACGCTGGTGCGACGTGGCTACCGGACGGTCGCCGAGGCCCGGGCCTTTCTGGAGGCCAGCACGGTGCACGATCCTTTCGAGTTCGACTCGATGGAGGAGGTGACCGAGCGGATCAAGGGCGCGATCGCCCAGGGGCGGACGATCACGGTCCATGGCGACTACGACTGCGACGGGGTGTGCTCTACCGCGATCCTCGTTCGTGCCCTGCGCGAGCTCGGTGCCCGCTGCGACTGGTACATACCCGACCGGCTCGGCGATGGCTACGGGTTGACCATGGCCGGCGTGGAGCGGCTGGTAGCCCGCGGGACCGGTCTGCTCGTGACGGCCGATTGCGGGATCACCTGCGCCACCGAGGTGGCGGCCGCCCAGGAAGCCGGGATGGAGGTGATCGTCACGGATCACCACGAGCCCGACGAGCGCCTTCCGGACTGTCCGGTGCTTCATCCCCGTGTGTCTAGGTATCCGTGTGAGGAGTTGTGCGCGACCGGGGTCGTTCACAAGCTCTCGGCGGCGCTCCTCGGGCCGGAGCGGGCAGCCAACGACCTCGACCTGGTGGCGCTGGCCACGGTGGCCGACCTGGTCCGTCTTCAGGGCGAGAACCGGGCCCTCGTCCGCGCGGGCTTGCAGACGGCGCGCCAGGCGCGGCGACCGGGGCTCCGGGCGCTGTGCGCCACGGCCGGCGTTCGTCCCGAGCGCCTCGACGAGGGCGATCTGGCATTTCGCCTCGGCCCGCGGATCAACGCCGCGGGCCGTCTGTACCGTGCCGACGCCGGCGTCGAGCTGATGCTCACTGCCGACGACGACCGGGCGGCCTCGATCGCGATCGAGCTCGACCGGGCCAATCGCGAGCGCCGTGATACCGAACGGGTCGTGCTCGCCTCCGCGGAGCGGGCGCGGGCCGCTCTCTCCGATGAGCTCGCGGCCGCCCCGGGGTTGGTGCTGGCCGGCGAGGACTGGCATCCGGGCGTGGTGGGAATCGTCGCCTCCCGGCTGACTGAGCGCCACTCGGTGCCCGTCGTCCTGATCGGGATCGATGGCGATGGCAGGGGCAAGGGCTCGGGGCGGAGCGTCCCCGGCTTTGACCTGCTGGCTGCGCTGGACGCGTGCGGGGAGCACCTGCTCCGCTACGGAGGCCACCGGGCGGCGGCCGGCCTGGAGATCGAAGCCGGCCGCGTGGAGGATTTTCGTGCCGCTTTCGTCGCGCATGTGAGCGCGACGCTCGGCGATCGCGACCTTGTCCGGACCGAGGTGATCGACGCCGTGGTGGGGGGCGAGAGCCTCGGTCACGAGGTCGCCGAGCAGCTCGAGCGCCTGGCGCCGTTCGGGATCGGCAATCCCGGCGTCCGCCTGCTCGTCCCCTCGGCTCGGCTGTGCGAGGTGCGGGCCATGGGGGAGGGGGACAGACACGCTCGCTTCCGGCTCCAAAGCGGCCCTCGCAGCGCTCTCGGCGTGGCGTTCGGGGTCAACGGCGAGCTTGCGCGCCCGGAGGTTGCGGAGCCCTTGGATGTCTCCGTGAAGCTCGAGCTCAACGAGTGGAACGGGGCGGTGGAGCCCCGCGTGGTCCTCGGGGAGCTCTATCCGGAGGCCCCCACGGCCGATGAAGAGGTGCGACCGTATCCCGCTGACCAGGAATGGTGGCGCCGGCTCGACGCCGAGCGCCAGGTTCGCCTCGAGGACTGGCCGCCCGGAGTCGTCGACGCTGCGGAGTCTGGTGATCGCCGCCAGGTCGTGGACCGGCGCGGCAGCTCCGGGGTGGCGGCGGTGGCTGCCCTGGCCTCCAGCGGCGCGCCGGTGCTGGCGCTCTGCGCGGACGCGCTTCGCCGCTGCGAACTCGTCGAGCGCGCCGCGGCCCCGGCGCGCTTCGGTGGCGGGCGAGTCGCGATTGCCTCGGGGCGGCTCGCTGACGACGCGGTCCAGGCCGCCATCGCCGAACTGGGCGAGGCGGACTGCGGCATCCTCCTGGCTGACTGGGGGGCCCTGGCGCGCGTGTCTTCGATGGGCACCGGCTTCGAGCACGTCGTGCTCGTCGATCCGCCTCCGTTTCCGCATCTGGAGCGGCTGGCATCTGCATCGCCACGCGCCCCGAATGGGCGAGGCGGCTTCCTGCACCTGGCCTGGGGTGAGGCCGAAGTCGACTTCGCGTTGCGCGTTCACGAGTCCGAATGGCCTCAGCGTCCAGCGCTGGTCGCGGTGTACCGAGCCCTGGGCGATCCCGATGTGGCTCCTCGCGGCGCCCTCGAGGGGGTGGGGCGCCATGTCTGTTCGCCGGAGGTCGCCGGCCGTCGCCTACGAGTATTGGAGGAGGCGGGCGCCGTCACCTGGCAGCATTCCGGCACCACACCCGCACTCCGCGTCGTATCCTCGGAGACGAAGGATCTCGAGCGAGTACAGGCATTCGTCGCCTACTGCGACCGCTTCGAGGAGGGCAGGCGATTTCTGAGCAGACAAAGACAACCGAGCTAGAACAGCCCGAGGACCCTGGAGAGGGGACCTCGACGTTGCGCGGGCGCCGGCCCGACGGCGCGACGGTGCCCGCCGACCGCCAGGGCCACACCCGGGTCGGGGCCGGGCGTGGCGACGGTCCACCCGTGGCGCCGCTCACCGACCGCGCCCAGGCGCTGGCGGACGACGAGCGCGCGCTGCTGGGCGATCTGCTGGCGGTGATCGAGGAGCACAGCGTCGAGGCGTCGCGAGCGATCGACGCCGAGGCGACCGAGCGCGCCTTCACGTTCGCCTGCGAGCGCCACGCCGATCAGCGGCGGCGCACCGGCGAGGACTTCATCACCCACCCCGTGGAGGTGGCGAAGATCTGCGCGGGCCTTCGGCTCGACACAGAAACCCTGTGCGCTGCCCTGCTCCACGACACGGTGGAGGACACGAGCGCCAGCCTGGATCAGGTCAGGGAGCTGTTCGGCGACTCCGTGGCCCAGCTCGTGGACGGGGTCACCAAGCTCACCGGGATCACCTTTCAGAGCCGCGACGAGAGCCAGGCCGAGAACTACCGGAAGATGATGGTGGCGATGGCCACCGATCTCCGGGTCATCCTCATCAAACTCGCCGACCGTCTCCACAACATGCGCACCCTGTCGGGGCTGCCGAAGCAAAAGCAGATCGACAAGGCCCGCGAGACGCTCGAAATCTACGCTCCGCTCGCACACCGGCTGGGGATTCACGCGATCAAGTGGGAGCTCGAGGACCTTTCCTTCCAGCGCCTGCACCCGCGCAAGTACGACGAGATCAAGAAGCTCGTCTCCCAGCAGCGCGCCGAGCGCGAGCGCTACGTGGACGACGCCGGCCGCTTCCTGAAGGAAGAGCTGAAGAAGGTGGGCATCGAGGCCGAGATCTCGGGCCGCGCCAAGCACTTCTACTCGATCTACTCGAAGATGACCAAGAAGGGGCGTGAGTTCAACGAGATCTACGACCTCACCGCGATGCGGGTGCTGGTGGGGTCTGTCAAGGACTGCTACGGGGCCATAGGGATCATCCACTCGATCTGGAAGCCGCTGCCCGGCCGGTTCAAGGACCTGATCGCGACCCCGAAGATGAACTTGTACCAGGCGCTCCACACCACGGTGATCGGCCCGGAGGGAAGGCCGCTCGAGATCCAGATCCGGACCCCGGAGATGCACGAGACCGCCGAGTACGGCATTGCGGCCCACGTCATCTATAAGGAGGGAGCGCGCCTCAAGGGCGACCCCGGCAAGGAGAAGATGACCTGGCTGCGGCAGCTGCTCGAGGTCGAGGGAGACCAGAACCCCACCGAGTTCCTCGAATCGCTGAAGGTGGACCTGTTCGAGGACGAAGTCTTCGTGTTCACGCCAAAGGGGGAGGTCAAGAACCTCTCGGCCGGCTCAACCCCGCTCGACTTCGCATACGCGGTTCACACCGACGTCGGCCACCGATGCGTGGGCGCCAAGGTGAACGGCAAGATCGTGCCGCTGCACTACCAGCTCAAGTCCGGCGACATCGTTGAGATCCTCACCGCGAAGCAGGAGCGGGGGCCCTCCCGCGACTGGCTGGGGCTGGTGCGGACCAGCAGGGCGCGCAACAAGATCCGCGCCTTCCTGAAGCGCGAGAACCGCGAGGACGCCGAGCGCAGCGGGCGCGAGCAGCTCCAGGACGCCTTCCGCAAGCGCGGCCTGCCGCCGCAGCGGCTTGCGGCTTCGCCGCTGCTCGCTGACGTCACCCGCGAGATGGGCTTCCGCAAGGCCGACGACTTCTACATCGCGGTCGGCCAGGGGAAGGTCTCGCCGAAGACCGTCGCCAACAAGGTCTTCCAGCGCCTGAAGCAGGGCGAGGCCGTGGCGGGCGACGAGACCGAAGCGCGCCTCGCGAGCGTCTTGGAGGGGCGCGACGAGCGCCAGCGGCGCACCCAGGAGGCCTCGGACTACGGGATCAACGTGAAGGGCGTCGACGACGTGATGGTTCGGCTCGCGAAGTGCTGCCGCCCCGTGCCGGGCGACGAGATCGTCGGCTATGTCTCGCTCGGCCGCGGGATCACGATCCATCGCGAGGACTGCAACAACATGGCCGCCCTCCGGAAGTCGCCGGAGCGATTCACGCCGGTCGCCTGGGAGGGGGACAACGCGGCTTCCTACCGCGTCGAGCTCCAGGTGGACGCGTGGGATCGCACTCGGCTGCTCGAGGACCTTTCGCGAACCTTCGCCGAGACCGGGGTCAACATCATCGAAGCCGTCTGCACCACCAGGCACCCCATGGTCAAGAACCGGTTCGTGGTCGAAGTCGGCGACAGCGAGCAGCTGCGCCAATGCGTCGGGCGGCTTCGCAACGTCGACTCGGTGTTCGACGCCTACCGCGTGACGCCCACCGGCTGACTTTCAGGCGTCCAGGTCAGCCGCCCGGCTCTCGCACCGCCGCGCGAATCGCCTCAGCGGTCCGGAGCGCGTGCTCCTCGCTCTCGTACTTGTGGCGCGGCCAGAAGAACCCGCGTAACCCGTCCTTGCGGTTTCGTGGCACCAGGTGCACGTGGAGGTGGGGGACGCTTTGGCTGACGATGTTGTTGAGGGCGATGAACGCGCCCTGGGCATCCATCGCCGAGCGGATGGCAGCCGACAGCAGGCGGGCATTCGCGAACAGAGGGCCGAGCAGGTCGTCGGGCAAATCCCAGATCGTCTCGTGATGCTCGCGCGGGACGAGCAGTGAGTGACCCGGAAACAGCGGCCGGTGGTCGAGGAAGGCAAGGGAGCGCTCGTCTTCGAAGACGACGTGGGTTGGCTCGCCGCCGTTGACGATCGTGCAGAAGCGGCAGCCGTCGGTCACGGGCCGCGACTCAGGCGACGATCGTCAGGGCGCCTGGCTCGATGCCGATCTCGAGCTCAGCCCGATCGCCGATGTAGTCCCCGTCCACCTGGACCGGGAAGGCGCGAGGGCTGCCCTGGGCGTCGTGCGAGACCGACTCGATCCGGCCTCCGGCGATGCCCTCGTAATGCTCGATCCGGCGGTGCGCCGTTGCGCGAAGGCCGTCGAGCAGCACCCGGGCGGCGATCGTCGGCATGTCGCGCTGAACGGCGCGGCCCAGCATGGCGGCCGACAGGGTGCCGTTGTCGAGCGCGGCGCCCTCACAGATCCGCAAGGGCTGGCTGCCGAAGTAGGTGAACGGATCGGAGTTCTGGACGATCGCGGTCACCCCCTCGGCCGAGTTGCCGTTGGCCTCCAGGCGCATCCGAATCGGGTCGCGAAGGTAGTGCATGTAGAAGCCGGAGATGGCCGCCCAGGTATAGAACCAGCGTCCACCGCGGGCCTTCAGCCGAGGGCTGGAATCCACCCGCTTGGCGGCTGTCGCGTCGAGCCCGGCTCCGCAGGCGAAGACGAAATGGCGACCGCTCGCGAGCCCGAGGTCGATCTTGCGAGGGCGGAAGTCGTCGGCGAGGCCAAGCAGATGCTCCGTGGCATCGACGACATCGTTGGGGATGCCCAGCGTGCGACAGACCACGTTGGTCGAGCCGCCGGGCAGCACCGACACGGGCACGTCGGTGCCGGCGAGGCCGTTGGCGACCTCGTTCAGCGTCCCGTCCCCGCCGAACGCGACCACGAGGTCGTATCCGCCCTCTCTGGCCTCGCGGCCGATCTCGATTGCGTGGTGCTGTGCCTCGGTGGTCACCGCCTCGACGTCGTAGCGTCCCTGAAGCGCGTATACGACCAGGTTCTTCAGCCGGTCCGAAACCGTGGTGGCGTAGGGGTTGACGATGATCAGCATCCGCTTCTTGCGGGCGCGCTCGGCTGATCCGTGTCCATTCGCGGACGACTCGGTGCGCGGCGGAGCCTCGATCGTGATGGAGTCGGCGGGCACTCTCGGGCGTTCCTCCGCCGGCAAGTTACTCGAGCCCTCCGAAGCGAACCAAATCGCCGTCCTGGGTCTCTCGAGCGCGTCCGTCGTCGATCAGCAGGTCGAGGTGGCCGAGTACCTCCGAGAGGGTCAGGAAGGCCTGGGTGACCGCTACGTTGCCCCATAGCTCCTGAGCGATCTCGTAGGCCGTGCGAGGATGCTCGCTGATCAGGCCAAGGATCCGATCCGCCCGGCGACGGTGGAGCGCGAAGCGCTCGTCGATCAGCGCCCGATGGTCGACGATCGGCTCGCCGTGTCCGGGGAGAACGATCTGGGCCGGGAGCTCCCTCGTGCGGCGGAGCGACTCGAGGTACATCATCAGCGCGCGCGGACGCTCCTTCGAGCCGTCAAGGGGACGGGAGATGAGCGGGTTCGAGGAGATGTGGGCGATCAGGTGGTCGGCGCAGAGCAGGATCCTTCGCTCGGAGTCCCAGAACAAGGTGTCGGACGGGCTGTGACCCGGCCGGTGCTGAACCTCGAGAGCCCGATCGTGGAGACGAAGCTCCTCCGCGTCGTGGAGGGGCCGCGTCACCTTGGCGCGAGCGCCCCAGGCACGGAAACTGCGCGATACCGAGCGGAGGGCCGTGACCACGTCTTCGGGGATCCCATGCCGGAGCATCAGCGAGGCCGCGAACTGGTCCTCGAGCTCCACGTCGTCACCGAAGTTCTCCAGGAACGGAACGACGACGTCGATCGCCGCCACCTCTGCCCCCGAGCGCGAGGAGATGATCTCGACCAATCCCAGGTGGTCGATGTGCTGGTGGGTGAGCACGACCAGCTCGATCTCCTCGAGCGAGCGCCCCAGGGCCGAGAGCTGGCGCTCGAGCTCGTCCAGCGATTTGCCCGAGTTCGGCCCCGTGTCCACCAGGGTCAGCGGCCGGTCCTCGATCAGATAGCAGTTGACCCGACCCACGGCGAACGGGGTCGGAATCTGCAGCCGGTGAATACCGGCCTCCATAGCCTGATCGAGCGCTTCTTCCGGCGTCACGACTGGATCAGGGCAAGCACCTCATCTCGCCGTCGCTCCATGTCGTCGCGTGAGACCAAAGACTCGAGGTTGAGCCGCAAGAGCGGCTCCGTGTTCGACGGGCGCACGTTGAAGTGCCAATCCGGGTAGTCGACCGAAACGCCGTCGAGGCACGAGACCTCGCCGTCCGCATATCGGCCCGCCAGCTCTTGCATCTTGGCGCCCTGGTCATCGACCTCGGAGTTGATTTCTCCTGAGATGAAATATCGCTCGCGAAAGGCGCTCACCAACTCCGACAGTGTCCCGGTCTCGACCGACAGCAGCTCGAGCACAAGGAGCGCCGGGATGGTTCCCGAGTCGGCGCACCAGAAGTCGCGAAAGTAGTAGTGGCCGGAGACCTCGCCGCCGAAGGCGGCGGCGCGTTCGCGCATGGCGCTCTTGAAGAACGCGTGTCCGACGCGGTTAACGTACGAGCTGCCGCCGCCTTCGCGCACCGTCTCGGCGACTGCTCGGCTGGCGCGAACGTCGTAGAGGATGGTTGCACCCGGGTCCTTGGCGAGGATCCGCTTGGCCAGCAAAGCCGTCAGGAAGTCGCCGTCCACGAACTCCCCGCGATCGTCGATGAAGAAACAGCGATCAGCATCACCATCCCAGGCGATCCCCAGGTTCGCCCGCTTCTCGACCACCTTGTCGATGATGAACCGGCGGTTCTCGGCCAGAAGCGGATTCGGCTCGTGGTCCGGAAACTCGCCGTCGGGGACCCAGTAAGTGGTCACGAGATCGAGGCCGAGGCGCTCGAGCAGGGGGCCGACCATCGGCCCCGCCATTCCGTTGCCGCCGTCCACCACTACGCGCAACGGCTGGACGCGGCTAGGGTCGATGAAACCCAGCGCCCGGCGGTGAAAGTCGTCATACACGTCCACAGCCTCCACCGACCCGCCACCCGGGGGGTCCGGGAGGCCGGCCTCGATTGCGGCGCGCACGTCGCCGATCCCCGCGTCGCCCGAGAGGGCCAGTGCGCCTTCGCGGACAAGCTTGATGCCGGCGTAGGCCTTCGGGTTGTGCGAGGCCGTGACCATGGCGCCGCCGTCGAGCTCGCGGGCGCCGACCAGCTCATAGAGCATCTCGGTGGCGATCATTCCCGCATCGAGGACCGCGCAGCCCTCCGCGACCAGGCCGTCGCGCACCCGCCGGGCCATCTCCGGCGCCTCGACCCGCATGTCGCGACCCAACCCAATTCGAAGCTCACTGGGCTCCTTCGCGCGCAGGCCCGCGAGCACCCGGGCGAAGGCGCGGCCGACCAGCCAGGCGGTGTCGCCGTCGATCTCCTCGCCGTAGAGACCTCGAATGTCGTACGCCTTGAAGATGCCGGGCGGTACGGTGGCGCCGGGCCGCGTGTCGCCAGGGCTCAAAACGCGCCCTTCAGCGCCTCGTAACTCTGTTCGAGCGATTGGGGCATGACGCGCGTATCGGCGAGCACGGGCATGTAGTTCGTGTCGCCGGCCCACCGGGGGACGACGTGCAGGTGGATGTGTCCCTCGTATCCGGCGCCTGCAACTCGGCCCTGGTTGACGCCGACGTTGTAGCCGTGCGGCTCGTACTTCCCGTCTAGCGCGGCCATCGCGCGCTGCGTCAGCGCCATCATCTCGGCGACCGTGTCGGGGTCCAGCTCCTGCAGGGTGGGCAGGTGCTCGTAGGGGGCAACCATCAGGTGGCCGTTCGTGTAGGGGAACAGGTTGAGGATCACGAAGCACCGCTCACCGCGGGCGACGATCAGGTTCGCCTCGTCATCGTTCTCTGCCGGCTTGGTGCAGAAGATGCACTCCGATTCCGTGTCCTTCGAGGCGTCCCTCACGTAAGGGAGGCGCCACGGCGCCCAGATCCGGAAGTTGGCCACACCACGCATCGTATGCGTCAGGCACGGAGACAAGTCCCCGTCGCCAAGCGCCCACTGTCGTTCACGCTCAAGACACAGGAAGGGCGACGCTCCGCCGTGCCTCTCCTCCATACGGCGAGGCCATCCCGAAACGGAGCCATCGCCCCTCCAAGCTGATGCTCCTCCATCGAGGCCGCGCTGTCCAGCCTGCTTACCCGAACGCGGGTAGACGCTATTCGACGGGCCTGCCTTCGCCCTCGTCCAATGGCTCCCCGAGCCCGGCGGCTTCGAGGGCTTCAGCTCGCTCTTGGAACATCCGAAGGCGAGTGATCTGCCCGCTCTCGACCGTGCTCACGAACGTGCTCCTCGCAATCACTTCGATTCCCTGGCGCCCCCGACTGTGGGAGGTGTTCGAGTACACGACCTCGGAACCCGCCTCCGCCCAGCCGTAGGTCTGGAGTTGGACATCATCGAACGTCGACCAGAACTCGTCCCAGAAGGCCTCGAGCTCACTATGACCCCGATAGACACCCTTGAGTGGCCCTCGGGCACGTGACCAGTCAATTTCCGCGTCGGAGCGCCACAAGGCAAGCAACGTCGTCAGGTCGCGCTGGTTCCACGCTTCGACCGAACGCCGCACGACCTCAACGTTCTCCTGCGACATCGCCCGCTCAGTATCTCGTTTTGGGGTTGCTCGGCATCAGGTTCGGCCAACGGAGGTAGGCTGACGGCATCGTTCAGCGCGTTTCCCCCGATGTCGTGGATCGATTGCGGCTCGAAGAGCGATTCGAGTGCTGGAACCGAGGCGAGTTCGACCTCATGCTGGAGCCGTACGCGGAGGACGCGGTGTTCGACATTTCTGCCGTCTTCACCGATATCGCGCCCGTACGAGGCCACGAGAACCTGCTTCGTTGTTGGCATGAGATGCGGGAAACCTGGGCCGGGCTTCGCATGGACCCGGTTGAGCTACTCGATGCCGGCGACGGGCGCTACATCGTCGATCTGCGCCTATGGGGGAAGGGCAGGCGAAGCGGTGCCGAGGTGGATCAACGCTTCGCGATGCTCTACGCCGTCCGCCCAGAAGACGGCAAAGTCACCCACGCCCAGATGCTCCCGGACACTGCAGCGGCGACCTCCGCTGTGAAGTCATCCGCCACTCAGACTGCCTGATTCACCGCGCTTTACCGTGTTCAGCGGTATTGGGCTAGGTCCCCAGCGCAACGCGCCATCCCATGAAGCCCCCGGCAGCGTCGCCACGCTGGGGAGCGGGACGCTATCGCGCTTAGACCTCGATGCGAAGGAGCTTGTGCCAGTCCTCGTCGATGGAGCGCAAGTCCTGCACCAGGGCCTGTTGAGCCGTGGCCCATTCGTCGGTGGGATCGAGTCCCATATCGACTCGCCACGCGTTCGGCTCAGTGAGTCGGATGGCTCGCTTCTGGGCAAGTGCCGCGATAATCTTCCCGACCCTCCGCTCGTTGGCGTTGGCCCGTGCGCTGAGGCGAGGCTCCCAGGTCGAAACCACGAGCCACTTATACAGCGAAGGCTGATCGCCGCCGGCCTCGTCGAAGGTCATGGGCGCTGGATGTCGCCGAGAAGCCCCGGCGGCCTCATGCCCCCAGCGAGCGCATCCGATCGAATAGATCCTTACTCACGAGCATTAGCAGGGCAGCGCTGCCGTGTGAAACGTCACCGAACGGGGTAACGGGCGGGCAAGTTCAAACCAACCGAAGAGAGGGAGTAGGCATGGCAACAGCAACGGCGTCCCCCACGAACGAGGCACCCAGGCAATCTCGAACGACCATCATGGGCGAGATCGGAATGATCGAGGAGCGATTGGCCGCTCAAGCCAAAGTGCAGCAGCGATTGCTCGAGTTCGCACAGGAGCTGAAGGCTTCCATTGACCTGGCCCATGAGCGTATCTCTGGAGTATCCGAGGGACTCGTGAGAGTAGGAGAGGTCATTGGCGACCCACCATCTTCGAATCCCCCTTCGAATTGAGCAGTCGCCATCCTGGGCCACCAGACGCGAATTAGCCGGTCCACCGTGGAACCGGGCCGCCGAGACGCCCCACGGCGAGTAGACCCTGGGCTCTCCTGCGACATCGCTACTCCCGCAGGCCGGCGGCTTCGAGGGCCTCAGGGTGATCGAAGTACTCCTGTGCTCGGATCACCCGGCCACCCTCCAATTCTGCATGGATTGCGAACGGGTCGGAAGGAGGGGCATCGCTGGCCTGCGGATGCGTCGGGGCATCCGCGAGAATCAAAAGCCGCCCGCCGAAATCGATGAGTTCCACCTGCCTCAGGTACAGCTTTCCGCCCGCGATCGTGTCCGCAGCCTCGGCGTATCTGCGAAAGCCTTCCACGCCGCGATAGCAGGGTTCCACCAGGCCGTCCTCCACCCACCGGCGGCCCGGATGAAGCTCAAATCCCGGGTCCCAGCCGATGAACGCGGCCTCCAGATCGCGGCGGTTGTAGGCCTCGAGCCCAACCCGTACGCCTCGCCCGATGGCTGCTTGGCGCAGACGCGAACTGGCAGAGAGCCTTCCGACCAGGCGAACGTACGCAGCGGTCAATCGGGGAAACCGCAGCAAGAACCGCTGATCGAGTGTTCGAGTGGACACTTCCCGGACTCGGAGAGGTCGGCGGATGATCTCCAGGTTCTCCTGCGACATCGTCCGCGCAGTATCTCGCGCGAGTTTAGGAGCGCGCTAGGTGCAGGTTTGCGAGTCGTTCACCGTCTGCGTCTTCGTGCCGGATGGGGCCGTCCAGGTGAACAGTGTCTGCAGGTTCCACTGGCGGTTGCCCGCGGGCGGATCGATACAGCGGGCGCGGACGTAGCTGCCGCGGCTGATCGAGGCGTTGAGATGTACGAGCCGGATGGGCCCGTCGGAGACGCCATTGAGGTCGATCTGACAACCCCGTCGGGGGTCTGGCGCCGAGCAGCCGTCGGGATCGGTGAAGTCAGCACCGATGTCCGGGTTGGCCGACAGGTCGCCCTGGATCACGAAGCTTTGGTCTCCGTCCGTGTTGGTCGTCGGGCCGCCGCAGTCCATCGGGCCGGCCATCTGGTCGATCTTCATCCGGATGAACAGCAGGACCTCGGAGGTATCGCCAGAGCCGTTGAACACCAAAACGCAGGCGGTGGGAGTCTGGCCGGCGAGGCTGAATGTCGCCTGCCCGTTGGTGAAGTTCGCGGTCGCGGGCCATAGCCACGCGTTGTTGGCGGCCCCGGCGGCGGGCCCGCACGCCTCCAGCGCCTGCTGGATGGTTGTGTTCCCTGAGAGGTCAGCCGGGTCGCACTTCGGGAACGAATCCGGGTTGAAGTTGAAGTCGTCGTCGAGACGGAGCTGGATCCGATTCATCACGTGCGCGGCGCCCGTGTAGTTCGTGTGAGTACCAAAAGAGAGCCGGCCGGACTTGACCGCGCTCCCGGGATTGCTCGGCGCGAACGAGAAGTTGACGCTCGAACCCGTCGCCAGGGCGACGCCCGTTACAGACAGCACGCCGACCGTCGCCAGCGCGAGAACGACGGCTGAGCGGCTCCGCAGGCCCGCGAAGCGCTCCGTGTGGGCCCGATGAGGGCGACGTCCGCGACGCATTGGGGGGAAGTCTCTCAGTCCTGTCACGCTGGGTCAACCTCGAAGGTGCAAAACGCGGACCGACTGCCGCACTGCCTCAAACGGCCCGCGTTTCACAGGGGCCACACCCGTCCCGTGGGAGTCGACGGGCGGTCGGTACTCATTACCCGGTGGGCGCGGAAGCTAAACCGGTCTGGGCATGGCCGCGTCAGGGTTGCGCGCGACAGCTGAAGCCGGCGCAGTTCTGGAGATCGTGGAGGCTCGCCGCCAGCTGGGCCTCCACCGTTGCGTAGGAGGGGTCGCCGTCACGGTTCTGGAGCTCGAACGGGTCCCTTTGCAGGTCGTAGAGCTCCCTCTCGCCGCTTCCGTGCTCGGCATATGTGTAGCGCCCGGTCCGAACCGCCGAGAACCGCGGCTGCTCCTTGAAGCTCGGCTGCTCGATCAGCAGCCGGCGCCCCTGCACCAGGCTGGGGTCCTGTGCGACGGGAATCAGCGAGCGCCCGTCCATGACCAGGCCGGGGTCGGCGTTTGCTGCGTCGACGACCGTCGGGGCAAGGTCCGCGTTGATCGACAGGCCAGAGACGGTCTCGCCGTGCGGGATGCCCGGCCCGCGCATCTGGAGAGGCACCTGGACCGACTCCTCGTAGACGCGCTGCTTGCCCTGAAAGACCCGATGCTCGCCGTGAAAGAACCCGTTGTCGGAGGTGTAGATGATCAGCGTGTTGTTGAGCTCCCCGGCGGCCGCCAGCGCCTCGACGAGCTTCTTGACCCCCTCGTCGACCGACAGCAGGGATTCCAGCTCGCAGCGGTATTTGCGCTGAATGTCTGAGACCTGGTCCGCGTCCAAGCGTGGGAGATTCCGGATCGCGGCGGGCTTGTCCGAGACGTCTTGCTCGTTGAAGTTCGGTGGCTTCGGCAGGTGCTCGGAATCGAACGCGTGCGCATGGCGGGGCGCGGGCTTCGGCGCGTACTTGCAGCCGGGCGGCGGCTGTGGGTTTGGGTCGGGGCCGCCGATGTGCGGCGCCGTGTAGGTGAGCCAGAGAAAGAACGGCTGTGCGTTGGGCGCGCGGCGGCCGACGAAGTTGACCGCCTTTCGAGTGAGCACGTCCTCCTTGTAGTCGGCGGGGTCATGGCCAAAGTGGACCAGGGTGCCGTTCTGGTTGATCGTGTAGTCATAGAACTTGAACGCGTTCGCCTCTGGGTAGAGGTTCGCGGCGGTCGCCTGCCACTCCGACCAGCCGGGCGGGACCGGCGGCTTGTTCGCGTAAAGGGCCAGGTACTTCCCGATCATCGCCGTGTAGTAGCCCGCATCGTGGAGCCAGACCGCGAGGTTGTTGTTCGCGTGCAACTCCTGAAAGCGCTCGAAGCCGCCATTCGGCGGCGTGTTGCCGATCACGCCGTGGTTGTGCTCGTACTGGCCGGTGAGGAAGGTGGCTCGGGAGGGGCAGCAGAGCGAATGGTTGGTGAAGTTGTTCTTGAAGATCGCCCCCCGGCCGCCGATCAGCGAGTTGACGTTGTGCATCACTCGCATCGATTCGACCGTCTGGTCATCGGTTTCGACCACGAGGATGTTCGGCCGCACTGCGGCAGCCGACGTCTGACCGTGGGCAGCCGGGTGTAATCCGGAGAGGAGCGCCACCGCGGCGGTCAGGCCGAAGACGGCGAGCAGCGGGATCAGCTTCTTGGCGATCCCAGGTCCGCGCAGGCGCGGCGGGCGGCCTGACCCCCCGCTAACGTCGCTCGCCACTGGGCACCCCCTCCTGGCGCTGTTGGAAGACCGAAACTGGCGATCGAGCGTACATCACCGGCATGGTGGAGGCGACAGCCGTGGTCGTCTCCGCGAGTGGCGCGTACCGCCCCAAAGCCGCCAAGTCGGGGCCGTGGCCTCAGGCCGGTTTGACCACCAGCATGTCCTGGCCTGCGCCCTGGCTCTGGCGACCCGTCCAGCGACCGTACCGGATCGGCGCGTGGAGCTCGAAGCCCGCCTGCTCGAAGAAGCCCAGGACGTCTTCCTCGCGATACGCGACCGCCGCCTCCGGCCGCCTGGCGATGTCGTAGAAGTATCCGTCTCCCTCGTGGGCGAACCGGCGCTTCGCGCGGCCTGCGCGAGCCGCGTCCAGCGACTCTTCATTGAGCAGGAAGAAGGTCATCAGGCATCGCCCCTGCGGGCGAAGGACCCGGCGAATCTCCTGGAGGTAGTGCCGCAGCTCGGGCGGCAGCATGTGAGTGAAGACGGAGGTCAGAAACGCGAAGTCGAACGATTCGTCCGGGTAGGGAAACTCGAATGTCTCGGGATCCAGCTGGCCCTCGGGGTTATAGACGCCGTTGAGCACGTCGACGTGACGAAAGTGGAAATTCGGGTGTTGTGGTGCGATGTTCTCCTCGCACCATTCGATCGCGTTGCGAACGACGTCGAAGCCCTCATAGCTCCCGGTCGCGTCCAGATAGCCGGTCAGGGGTTGCGCCATCCGGCCCGTTCCGCAACCGGGTTCCAGCACCGCTTGGTCGGGGGTCAGGCTCCCCAGCTCCACGAACCAGCGGAGATACAGGTCTCCGGCAGCGCGGAAGTCCACCCCGGGCGTCTCCCGGACGCGGACCTTCCGCCTCAACGCTGCCGCTGGGGCCGACGCGGGCCGGCGACCGAAGCGGCGACGGAGGTACGTGATCAGCGACATCGATCTAGAGCCAGCCGCGGCGCCGGAAGTACGCGACCATGCCGACCAGCAGGACGAGCATCGAGCCGACGATCACGAAGAAGTCGACCGAATCCCCCTCGCCGGGGACGCCGACGTTCATGCCCCAGATGCTGGCGATCAGGGTCAGGGGCAGCACGATCACGCTGATCGCGGTCAGGAAGCGCAGGATGTCGTTTACGCGGTGGGAGATCACCGACTCGTTGGTGTCCTCGAGGGCCTCCACGACCTCCTTGTAGTTCTCGAGCATGTCCCAGATGCGCTCATGGGCGTCTGCGATGTCGTCGAAGTAGACCTCTAGCTCGCCCTCGGTTGGAGCCAGGAAGGGCTGCTTGGCGTTCTCGAGGTCGCGAAGCACCGTTCGCTGAGGGCGGACCACCTTACGAAAGTTGATGATCTCCTGCTTCACGTTGGAGATGTCGCGCACCACCTCCTCGGAGCGGCCGGAGAAGATCTCGTCCTCGATCGCGTCCAACTTGTTGCCGATCTTGCGCAACATGGGGAAGCAATAGTCGAAGCTGTCGTCCACGATCCGGTAGAGGAGGAACCCGGAGCCCTTGGTGAAGTGCTGCTCCCGCAATTCCTCCTTGGCGCGGCAGCGCTCGAACAGGTACTCGACGGGCTGGAGCCGCTGGTTGGGGATCGTGACCAGGTAGTCGGAGCCGACGAAGATGTCGAGCTCTCCTGCGTTCAGGCGCCCGACCGTGCGGTCGAAGACCGGAAAGTGCAAAACGATGAACAGGTAGTCGGGGTACTCGTCGATCTTCGGGCGCTGGTTGCGCGACAGGACGTCCTCGAGGTCGAGGGGATGGAACCCGAACTGCTCCTCGAGCCAAGCACACTCGAGCGGCGAGGGGCTCTCGATGTTGACCCAGCGCAGCCCCTCGGCCGCGATCGTCTCGACCTGGGGCTTGCGCTCCTTTGGCTCAGGCGCGGACGCGACGAGACGGCCGGCGCGGGCCAACCTTCGCAGCCGTGGCTTCGGGAGGTTCGGCATCGTTTGACATCTCGCTCGGTCGCTCGTCCATCTCGTCAGTGGCTAAGACTACGCGACGGTGGCGAAAGACCTGCAACCGGTGCGGCAACCGATCCGCCTGTTGGTATAGTCCTCCACCACATAACCACCACATCCAGAGGGGTGGAGGGACTGGCCCGTTGAAACCCCGGCAACCCCCCGCAAAGGGGTAGGTGCCAATTCCATCAGGTAAGAGCCTGGGAGATGTGAGGGGAAGTCCCGACAGGACCTCTGCTCACTAGCCCGGCAGAGGTTTTTTTCGTAGCTGAGACGAATGCGACGCAACAGGAAGAGAGGCTAGAGGCGATGGCGCTTGACGCACTGACATGCAAGGAGTGCGGAACGCGCTATCCCCTGGAGGCTCGCTACGTGTGCGAGCGCTGCTTCGGCCCGCTTGAGGTCTCCTACGACTTCTCGGACCTGGAGCCCGGCGAAGCCCGCCGCAAGATTCAAGCCGGGTCACGAGGCATCTGGCGGTATGCGGATTTCCTGCCGTTCTCCGAGCGGCCCCGCGATCCGCTCGAGCCCGGCCTGACGCCACTCGTCCGCGCCGACCGGCTGGCCGAGCGCCTCGGCCTCGGGGAGCTCTGGATCAAAAACGACGCCGCCAATCCAACCCACTCGTTCAAGGATCGCGTCGTCGCGGTCGCCCTGGCGAAGGCGCGCGAGCTCGGGTTCGAGACCGTTGCCTGTGCCTCAACCGGCAACCTCGCCAACGCGGTCGCCGCTCACGCCGCGGCGTCCGGGCTGGACGCCTACGTGTTCGTGCCGGCCGACCTCGAGGAGCAGAAGCTCCTCGCAACCGGGGTGTACGGAACGGGTTTGGTGGGCGTTCGCGGCACCTACGACGACGTCAATCGCCTCTGCGCCCAGCTTTGCGAGACGCGGCCGTGGGCCTTCGTCAACGTCAATTTGCGCCCCTACTACTCCGAGGGCTCGAAGACCCTCGCTTATGAGACCGTCGAGCAGCTCGGCTGGTCCCTGCCCGACCGGGTCGTCTGTCCGATCGCCTCAGGCTCCCTGTTCACGAAGATCGCGAAGGGGTTCGACCAGTGGCTGGAGCTCGGATTGGTCGAAGGCGAGCTGCCGGCCTTCGACGGCGCCCAGGCGGCGGGCTGCAATCCGGTCGCCACGGCGTTCGCCGAGGGCTGGGATGCCTGCCAGCCACAGCGGCCCGACACGATCGCCAAGAGCCTTGCGATCGGCAACCCGGCCGACGGCGTGTACGCGCTCGACCTGGCGCGTCGCACCGGCGGCTCGATTGACTCCGCATCCGACGACGAGATCCGCGACGGCATCCGCCTGTTGGCGGAGACGACCGGCATCTTCACCGAGACGGCCGGCGGGGTGACGGTCGCCGTGCTGGCCAAGCTCGCTGAACGCGGCGACATCGATCCCTCCGAGCGAGTCGTCGCCTACATCACCGGCGAAGGGCTGAAGACGCTCGACGCGACGCGGGAGAGCTTCCGGATGTTCGAGATCGAGCCCACAATGGAGGCCTTCGAGTCCGAACTCGAGCCCGTGGCCGCGCGCTAAGGTTCCCGGCCGATGACCATCACCGTCAAGATCCCGGCGCAGCTCCGCGGCGTCACCGAGGGCGAGAGCGAGATCGAGGTCGAGGGGGGCACCGTCGGCGAAGCGCTCGACGCCGTCTTCGACCAGCATGCCGAGCTTCGCGAGCGGATCACCGAGGACGGGGGGCTGCGCAGGTTCGTGAACGTGTACGTCTCGGGTGAGGACATCCGCTTCCAGGAGGGCCTGGAGACGGAGCTCACCGAGGGCGATGAAGTGACGATCCTGCCCGCCGTCGCCGGCGGCCAGGCCTGACCCGCCCGCCCGCCTTTCTTCGTCAATCCATACGCTCTCCGGCCGTGGAAGGAATTGGACCGGTGGTCATCCTCTGCGGTGGTCGCGGGACCCGCCTGCAGGAGCGCACGCATGCGATTCCCAAAGCGCTGGTGGAGATCGGCGATCGGCCGATCCTCTGGCACGTGATCCGCATCTATGCCGCCCAGGGATTCGGGCGCTTCCTGCTCCTCACCGGCTACCTGGGCGAGATGATCGAGCAGTTCGTGACGGCAGCCGAGTGGCCGGAGCCGGTCGAGGCGGAGTGCGTCGATACCGGTCTGGACACCCCCACCGGAGGACGAATCGCCCTGGTCCGCCAGCACCTTGCGGGGCAGGCGTTTTGTGTCACTTACTCCGACGGCGTGGCCGATCTGGACCTGGGGGGGCTGGTTGCGTTTCACCGTGGCCACGGCGCGCTCGGCACGGTGACGGTGGTCAGGCCTCGGACCCAGTTCGGGGTTGTCGATCTGGACCGGGAGGACCGGGTGCGTGGCTTCGAGGAGAAGCCTCGCCTCCAGCAGTGGGTCAACGGAGGGTTCTTCTGCTTCGAGCCGGGCTTCCTGGACTACCTGGACGCTGACTGCGTTCTCGAAGAGGCGCCCCTGGGCCACCTGGCCGCTGCCGGACAGCTGCGGGCTTATCGGCACCCCGGCTTCTGGGACTGCATGGACACCTACAAGGACACCGTGATGCTCAACGATCTCTGGAAGGGGGGCAAACCCCCCTGGGCCGTCTGGGAGCGGGACGCCGCCGCCAAAGCCGGTGCCCGATAGCTCGGCCCTGGTAACCGGAGGACGCGGGTTCGTCGGCGGCTGGCTCTGCCGGGAGCTCGTCGGCCGTGGCCAACGGGTCGTCTCGCTCGACCGGGTCGCCCGGGACGGCCGACCCTCGGCGCTGGCGTTGCTGGAGGTCGAGGGCCAGGTCGCGGAGGTCGACGGCGATCTTCTCGACGAGGATCTCCTGCGCGCTACGCTTGACGCCCACCAGGTGGATGTCGTGTTCCACCTTGCCGCGCAGACGATCGTCGGCACGGCCTCTGTGTCTCCGGCCTCGACCTTCGAGACCAACGTTCAGGGCACCTGGACCCTGCTCGAGGCCTGCCGCGAGCGTGGGGTGGACCGTGTCGTGGTGGCTTCCTCCGACAAGGCCTACGGGACCCACGAGCAGCTGCCCTACCGCGAGGACTTCGCGCTGCGGCCGACCGCGCCATATGAGTCCAGCAAGGCCGCCGCCGACCTCATCGCTCGCAGCTACTGGCAGGCGTACGGGCTGCCGGTCGCGGTGACCCGCTTCGCGAATGTCTACGGCGGCGGCGACACGAACTTCTCGCGCCTGATCCCCGAGGTCGTCAGCGCCGCACTCGACGGTCGCCCGCCGGTGCTTCGTTCCGACGGCTCCCCGGAGCGCGACTTCCTCTATGTCGAGGACGCAGCCGGCGCTTACCTGGCGATCGCCGACGCCCTGGACCGCGACGAGGTATGCGGGCAGGCCTTCAATGCGGGCAGCGGTCGCCCGCATGCAGTGGCACAGGTCGTGGAGCTGATAGCCCGCCTCGCGGGCACGGGCGTCCAACCGGACCTTCGTGGCACCGGAAGCCCCGAGGGCGAGATCGATCGCCAGTACGTGGACCCGGAGAAGATCCGCGAGCTGGTCGGCTGGGAGCCGAAGGTCGACCTCGAGCAGGGATTGCGCCGCACAATCGATTGGTACCGCGAGCACCCCGAGGTCCGGGCCCCGGCCTGAGCTACGCGGAACGCGCCCGACAGGATTCGAACCTCAGCGAGCCCGGAGGGGTGGACCTCCACGCGCTCACCGACCAGGGCGAGCAGCGCGGCAAGGGCCTCATCGAAGGTCACGAGCCGGAGTCGGCCTGCCTACTCCGAAAGGCCGGCGGCTTCGAGGGCCTCTTCCTCGGAAGGAAACGCTTGCCAACGCGTGATTCTTCCGTCTCGAAACGTATAGAGCCACGCAAGCGGCAGATCGAACTCAATGCCCGTGCGTCGAAACGTTGCTCGAAATCGGTGAAGGGACATGACGAACTCCCCTGCGTCCACGACCCGCTCCAGTTCAAGGTTGTACCTCTCGAACGGTTCAAGCCAGACGCGCCCCGCGTGCGCCAAGCCCTCGTAGCCTCGATAGACCTCGGTCGCATGGTCGGGGAGGATGTCGTCCTCGTATGTGACATCCGGATCGACGAGCGAAGGATCGAAGACGCCTTTCGCCAAGTCATCAAGATTCCATGCCTCCAGCCAGACCCGGAGCCTCTCCACGTTCTCCTGCGACATCGCCTACCCCGAAAGCCCGGCGGCTTCAAGGGCCGCAGTTCCTTCCTACGTCGCGTTCGTGCCGGTCCCGTAGAGGGAGCAGGGGTGCGGAAAGGTGGCGGGAGAAGTGGCGTCGACCACGGCGTTGAGGTCGAGCTGCACCAACCCGGACCCGGATCTGAGCATCACCGTCCCGGCATATCGCTGGAAGTTGCCGTCCGGCGGGCTTTGATACGAGGTGTCTGCGGAGACACCCACGATCTCGGCGTCCTGGTTGGCGGGAATGGACGCCGTGTACGAAAGAACCCCTCCCCCGGCAAGCCCGTTGTCATCCACCGTGTCTATCAGCGTGTAGTTGGCGGTCCCGGCGGGCCCGTTCGCGTAGAGCGTGAGAACCCAGTGGGACGGAGTGTCGTTCGTGCATGTTCCCTTGATCGTGTACGGCCCCACGGTGGCGATCTTTGCGGGCTCGTGAGCGAGCGAATTGAAGATCAACCTCCTCGCGTTCCCGGTCAGGGTCGGCTCGGCGATCACCCGACCGCCCAGCGAGTTCTCAAACACGTCCTGCCCGTTGATCGATCCGGCGATGACGTTGGCGTGCTTGCCCGACGGGGGCTTGTGACCGGAGATCGTGTTCTGAGCCACCTGGCTGTTGTCGGTGATGATCACCGCCGCAGCTGCCGTGCCCCCGAGGGCGACGAAGAGCGCGGCCACGGACACGACGTTGGCGAAGGTCAGGTGCTGGCGGATACGGCGCATGGCTCCTCCCGAGATCGTCGGAGCGAGCTTACATCGGCTCCTCGCCAGCGTCCAGGGAGGAGCTGCTCACGTTTTGCAGCTACTCCGAAAGCCCAGCGGCTTTGAGGGCTTCGGCTCGGTCGCTGTACTCGATGATGCGGTAGATCCTGCTGCCGCGCAACTCGTAAACCCAGAAGCCTCGCTGGTCGAGCTCGACCCCGCTCCCCTTGCCCGTGCCCCGCATGCGTATGGCGCTAAACGCACGGTTCTCTGCCGGCGTGCTCTCGACCTCCTCCGCCTCCACCGAGAACGTGTCCCAGGCCTCAAACCACTGCTCCGCATACCGGACGAGTGCCTCGGGGCCTCGAAAGGTGGCGTGCTCCTCGACGGGCGCGTACTCCACCTCAGGGTCAAGCGCTACGGAGAACGCGCCCCAGTCGCGCTTGTTGAATGCGGCAAGGAGCCTCCTCACCGGCTCGGCGACCTCCACGTTCTCTTGCGACATCGCCCGCGCAGTATCTCGCGACAGCACGCAGTACGACACCTCTTCGACGGGTGCCGAATCGCCATCGCACAGCGAATCCGGCATGGCTAAGGGGAAACGCGGAACGCGCCCGACAGGATTCGAACCTGTGACTTCCGGCTCCGGAGGCCGGCGCTCTATCCACTGAGCTACGGGCGCCGAGAGCCCCAGTCTAGCCCTGGCCAGGGCTGCAGCCCGATGCGGGATTCCCCCTTGCTGCGGGCGTTGGAAGGAGCGCCGGGGAAGCCTGCATGGCGCGAGGCAGTTCCGCTTCGGCGGCGACTACCCCCCTGCCCGCGCTGCGCAGAGCGCGGCCCGGATTTCGGGATGCTTCGTCTTTCGCGGCTCGCTCGCAGAGACGGGCTGATCCGGATGGGGGGGCGGGGGGCGAGCGTCCGGCGCTGATCGCCTTCCGCCCCGCCGCGCAGCCCACCGCCCGCTGGCCCGGTGAGCGCGGATACCGTAGGGGCATGGACCTCTCGGTCGTCTTCCTCGGGACGGGCGGCTCTGTGCCCACCGCGCGCCGTGCCACCGCCTGCCTGCTGGCGCGAGTAGGCGGCGAGCGGCTGCTGTTCGACTGCGGCGAGGGGTCTCAGCGCCAGATGCAGCGATCGACCGGGCTGGTGCAGGTGGACGAGGTCTACCTCACCCACTATCACGCCGACCACTACCTCGGTCTGCCCGGGCTCCTGAAGACCTATGACCTCCAGGGCCGCGAGCGCTTGCTGCGGATCGTCGGACCCCCCGGGCTGAAGGCTCTGTTCGATGCTCTCCGCCGAATCCTCGGCCGGATCTCCTACGACGTCGAACTGGTGGAGCTTGGGGAGGGCGACGCGCTTCCCCACGACGGCTACGAGGTGCGCTGCTTCGCGGTTGATCATCAGGTCCCCGCCCACGGCTACGCGGTGGTCGAGGACCAGCGTCCGGGGCGCTTCGACCCCGAGCGCGCGGCGGGCTTGGGAGTGGAGCCCGGCCCCGACTTCGGCAGGCTTCAGGCCGGCGAGGCGGTCCTGGGGGCAGACGGCCAGGTTCACCCCGAGCAGGTCATGGGGGAGGCGCGCCGGGGCCGGAAGGTGGTGATCACTGGGGACACGGCGCCCTGCGAGATGACCCGCCTGGCCGCCCACGAGGCCGAGCTGCTCGTGCACGATGGGAGCTTCGCCGACGCCGAGCTGGAACGAGCGGTCGAGACGAGTCATTCGACGGCCCGGCAGGCGGGGGAGCTGGCGCGGGCGGCGGACGTCAAGCTCCTGACGCTGGTTCACGTCTCGACTCGCTACGACGTCCGGGACGTGCTGGCCGAGGCGCGCGAGGCATTCCCGGCGACCGAGGCGCCCCGGGATTTCGACGTGGTCGAGATCCCGTTCGAGGAGCGGGGCGAGCCACGACTGGTGGAAAACGGGACGCGGGCGGCGGCCCCCGGTCAGCCCTAGCCCAAGGGCGCGGCCAGGTCCGCGATCACCTGCGCCACCGCCACCGCCTGGTCCTCTTGGACGTAGTGCTTCGCGGGCAGGAGGACCGGCTCGTCGACCCCCAGCACCCGTTGCACCACCTGCAATTGATCAAGCCCGAGAGCCCGGTCGCGTTCGCCCCACGCGATCCGTGCCGGATAGCCCCGCTCGGCCAGGCCCTCCCAGAGGAAGCGCTGCTTTGCCTGGGTGAGCTCGAATCCGCGCATGATCCGCAGGAAGGCGCGCCCTCCGTCGCCGCGCTTGAGCAGCTCGTAATGAGCGTAGACCTCATGCCGCGGGACGGCGCGCCGGTTGGCGATCCCCTGCGCGTAGAAGGCCTCGGAGAAGCCAAAGCGGGAGAGGGTTCGAAGCGCGACCCAACCGACCCCCGGGATCGCAAACGGCCGCATCGACCAAGGGCGCCGGAAGCCGTCCAGCTCGAGCATCGTGTCGAGGGCGGTCAGGGAGTGGACGCGCTCGGGGTTTCGGATCGCCCACTCGAAGCCGATTGGGCCACCGATGTCGTGGACGACGAGATGGCAGCGATCGATTCCGAGCGCGTCGATTGCGTCGCCGGTCCAGCGGGCGAGGCCGGACCACGAATAGTCGAACTCGACCGGACGGTCGGCCAGCCCCAGCCCGGGGAAGTCGAAGGCCACTCCTTGCAGGTCCTGCTGGGCCAGCACCGGGATCACCTTGCGATAGAGGAAGGAGCTCGTGGGAACACCGTGCAGGAGCACGACCGGCGCTCCTCGGCCCTGCTCGCGAACGAAGCTCTGAAGGCCCCCCGCCTGAAATCGCCGCCCGGCGGCCTGGTGGACCTCGACGGCCTCGCGTGTGGCGTCCGGCGGAGGCATGCCCGGGGTGTTCTAACGCATCACCCGTCCAAGATTCCGGCGGGACGGCTGCTAGATTCCGACCGTCGGTTCCTTTAACCGGGTCCAGAGAGGCCAGGAAGGGGCGAGTGTGAGCGCTAGCGACAGGGTCGTCCTTGACCGCGACGATCTGAGCCGCACCCTGGTGCGGATTGCCCACGAGGTCGTCGAAAAGAACCCGGGCTCCGAGCGCCTGGCCCTGGTCGGCATCCACACCCGCGGTGCGCTCCTTGGCCAGAGGCTGCACGCGCTGGTGGGCGAGCTGACCGGGTCCGAGGTGCCGCTCGGCGACCTGGACATCTCCTTTTACCGCGACGACGTCAACAACCGCCGGCCTGGTGGCGGGCCTGTCGTTCATGACTCACACCTCGACTTCGACCTGGATGGTCGCACCGTGGTACTCGTCGACGACGTCCTGTTCACCGGCCGTACGGTGCGGGCGGCGATCGACGCCCTGTTCGACTACGGCCGTCCCGAGAAGGTGCAGCTCGCGGTCCTCGTTGACCGCGGCCACCGCGAGCTGCCGATCCGCCCCGACTACGTGGGCAAGAACCTGCCCACCTCCCCGGAGGAGCGGGTCTACGTCCGGGTCGAGGAGCTGGACGAGGTCGACGAGGTGACGATCGCCGATATGGCTGAGGTCCAGAGATGATGGCGCGGAGCAGAGCGGGCGAAGCCCGCGAGTGCGAGGCGACAGGCAGGTGGCGGTGATGATGAGGAATCTGCTGGCGATCGGCGACCTGGAGCGCTCGGACATCGAGCGCATCACCGACCGAGCGGAGGGATTCGCCGAAGTCGGGCGGCGTGACATCAAGAAGGTGCCGACGCTGCGCGGGCGGACGATCATCACCCTGTTCTATGAGTCGAGCACCCGAACCAGCTCGTCGTTCGAGCTGGCGGCCAAGCGGCTCTCGGCCGACGTGGTCTCGGTTAAGGCGGCCGGCTCCTCGGTCGACAAGGGCGAGTCCCTGAAGGACACGATCGCCGCCTTCGGCGCCTATGGCCCCGAGGCGATCGTGATTCGCTCGCCCCACGCGGGCGCCGCCGAGCTGGTCGCCCGTTGGAGCGAGGCGGCGGTGATCAATGCCGGGGACGGCAAGCACGAGCACCCCACCCAGGCGCTGCTGGACGTCTACACGCTGCGGCAGCGCCTCGGCTCGCTGGAGGGCAAACGGATCTGGATCATCGGTGACGTTCTGCACAGCCGCGTCGCCCGCTCCAACGTGCTCGCCTTCTGCGCCATGGGCGCCGAGGTGACGGTCTGCGGGCCGCCGACGCTGATCCCACGCGGGTTCGCCGAGGCGTTTGGCTGCCGGGTCGCGTACGAGCTCGACGAGCTTGGCGAGGCCCACGTCGTCTACGCGCTGCGAATGCAGCAGGAGCGGATGCACGAGTCCTTCGTGCCCTCGATTCGCGAGTACGCCGCCCGTTATCAGATCGACTCCCGCCGGCTTGGCCCGCGGCAGCTGCTCATGCACCCGGGGCCCGTGAACCGGGGAGTCGAGCTCTCGCCGGAGGTGGTCGACGCTCCGAACTCGCTGATCGCCGAGCAGGTCGAGAGTGGACTGGTGGTTCGGATGGCGATCCTCTACGAGCTATTGGCAGGCGGTCGGCCGCGGCCAGGCGGCGCGCGCGCCGGCGACCCCGCCGAGTTGCCCGGGCCGATGCCCGTCAAGGAGCCGGCTTGAGCGAATCGCGATCGATCGCCTCGCTGGACTGGCGCGGCGCCGAGGCTGGGCCCGGAGGGGACCTGGTGGTGCGGCGGGCCTCGGTGCTGGACGCGCGGGCGGGAATCGAGGGGACGTATGACGTTGTCGTGCGGGGGGGCGAGATCGCCGAGCTGGCGGACCCCGGCAGCGCGGACCCGCGGCGGTCGACCGGAGGAGAGGCCGAGCTGATCGAAGCAGAAGGCATGGCCGTCTTTCCGGCCTTCTTCGATCCTCACGTTCACCTCCGCACCCCCGGGGATGAGGATGAGGAGGACATCGAGACCGGCACGCGCGCCGCCGCGGCAGGCGGCTACTGCGGGATCCTGGGGATGGCGAACACCCAGCCACACGTCGAGACGGCCGCGGACATTCGGTCGCTTCGCGAGCAGGCGGCTGAGGAGGGCTCCGTTCCCGCCGGATTCCTGGCCTGCGTCACCCGTGGCATGGGGGGCGAGGAGCTGACCGAGATGGCCGAGCTCCGCGACGCAGGGGCCGTCGGGTTCTCGGACGACGGCCTGCCGATCTCAAACGCGCGCGTGCTGCGCCGGGCGCTGCAATACCAGCGGCTGGTTGGAGCGCAGATCGCGCTTCACGAGGAGGACCACGACCTCTCCCGGCCCGCCGGGGCGCACCAGCCGCACCTTGGCGGGGCGATGCACGAGGGGCTCGTTTCCGCAGCGTTGGGCCTCGCCGGCATCCCCTCGGTTGCCGAGTCCACGATGATCGCGCGCGACGCCGCGCTGGCCGCCTACGAGGACGCCCGCGTCCACGTCCAGCACCTGTCCGCGCGCGAGTCCGTGAATGCCGTGGCGGCGGCGAAGGAGGCAGGCGTAAGGATCAGCTGCGAGGTCACACCGCATCACCTGACGCTCACCGACGAGGCGGTCAGGAGCCTCGATGCCCGCTTCAAGATGAACCCTCCGCTCCGCTCGGAGGATGACCGCCAGGTGCTGATCGACGGCCTGCGCTCCGGGGTGATCGATTGCGTGGCCACGGACCACGCGCCCCACTCGCTGGACGAGAAGGAGGTTCCATTCGAGGAGGCCGCCATGGGCGTCACGGGGCTCGAGACTGCGTTCTCTGTGCTGCACGCCGACCTGGTCGTCCCGGGGGTGCTGGAGCTGGCAGTGCTCGTCGAGCGGATGAGTGCCGGCGCTGCTCCCTTTGGTCTCGAGCTTCCCAGTCTGGTTCCGGGGAGCGAGGCGAACTTGGTGCTGTTCGACCCCGCCTCGGAGTGGGAGCCGGGCCTCGAGGGCTGGGAGAGCCGCTCCCAGAATTCGTGCTTTGCGGGTCGGCGCCTACGCGGCAGGGTCCTGATGACCGTGGTCGCGGGCCGGGTCGCTTACCGGCAGCGCAGCTTTGCGATGGGAGTGGCATGAGCGCGCAGAAGCTCGACCCACAGCGCGCCGCACTGGTCGTGATCGACGTTCAGGAGGGATTTCGCAAGGCGGTGCCGACCTTCAACCAGGTGGCCCGAGCCACAGCCGCCCTGGTCAAGGGGGCCAAGGCGGTTGGGGTCCCGATCGTCGTCACCGAGCAGTATCCGAAGGGCCTCGGAAAGACGGTGCCCGAGGTCGCCGAGCAGTTGCCCGAGGGCGTGGCGCCGATCGAGAAGGTCTGCTTCTCAGCTCCGGAGGCCGACGGCTTCGACCTTGCGGGCCGAGACCAGGCGGTCGTCTGCGGGATCGAGGCGCACGTCTGCGTGAACCAGACGGCGCTCGACCTGCTCGACGAGGGGGTCGAGGTGCATGTGGCGCGTGACGCGGTGGGCTCGCGCTTCGACGAGAACCGCGAGATCGGCCTGGCCAAGGCCGAGCGCGCGGGGGCGGTGATCACCAGTGTCGAGACGGCGCTGTTCGAGCTCGTGGGGCGCGCCGGGACCGACGAGTTCAAGCAGGTGCAGAAGGTGGTACTCGACTTCGCGCCCAACCCGTGACGCCCGGCTACGTGTTGCTGGAGGACGGCGCGCGCTTCGACGGCGAGCTGGAAGAGGGCGCCGGATCGGTCACCGGGGAGGTGGTCTTCAACACCGGGATGACCGGCTACCAGGAGTCCGTGACGGATCCCTCGTACGCGGGGCAGATCATCACCTTCACGTATCCGCTGATCGGCAACTATGGGGTCGCGCAGGCGGCGATGGAGTCGGATCGTGCCCAGGCGCGCGGAGTGATCATGCGCGAGGGCAAGAACTCCGAGGACTCCCCGGACGCGGAGGGCGGATGGCTCGACTGGCTGCGCGACTGCGGCGTGCCCGCCATCAGCGGTGTGGACACGCGCGCTCTCGTGCGCCACATCCGCGACCGTGGAGCGATGCGCGGCGGGATCTTCCCCGGCGAGCTTCCCGAGCCGGAGGCGCGAGAACGAGTGGACGCGGAGCCGTCCATGAGCGGCGCCGACCTCGCTCGCGAGGTGACCTCCGCCGAGCCGGTCGAACTGGGCGCCCAGTCCCCGTCCGAGGCCAGTGGCCCGCACGTGGTGGGCATCGACACGGGGATCAAGCTGTCAATAATTCGGCAACTTCGCGAGCGAAGTTGCCGGTTGACCTTGCTCCCGTGCTCGGTCAGCGCGGACGAGGTCTTGGCGAGGGACCCGGACCTGGTCTTGCTCGCCAACGGCCCGGGGGACCCGGCGGCGCTCGACTACATCGTCGAGACGATCCGAGAGCTGGTTGGCAAGCGGCCCGTGTTCGGAATCTGCCTCGGCCACCAGCTGCTCTGCCGGGCGGTGGGCCTGGAGACGTTCAAGCTGCCCTTCGGCCACCGGGGTGCCAACCACCCGGTCAAGGACCTGGCCACAGGGCGCATCGAGATCACCTCGCAGAACCATGGCTTCGCGGTCCAGGGGCCGAACGGTGAGCTGCGGATCGAAGCCGACGAGCCGATCCGCTGGGAGACCGACTTCGGCGCCGGCGAGCTCTCGCACCTGAATCTCTACGACCGCACGGTCGAGGGGCTCGTGCTCCGAGAAGTCCCGGGGGCCACTGTCCAGTATCACCCGGAGGCGGCGCCCGGGCCGCACGACGCGCGCTACCTGTTCGACCGCTTCCTGGACCTGGCGAGTGCCTAGGCGCGATGACATCCACAAGATCCTGCTGATCGGCTCGGGGCCGATCGTGATCGGCCAGGCCGCGGAGTTCGACTACTCAGGCGCTCAGGCATGCAAGGTGCTGCTCGCCGACGGTTACGAGGTGGTGCTCGTGAACTCGAACCCGGCCACGATCATGACCGATCCGGAGTTCGCCGATCGGACCTATGTCGAGCCCCTGACCACGGAATCGGTGGAACGGATCATCGAGCGCGAACGGCCTGACGCGCTGCTGCCCACCCTCGGCGGCCAGACAGCGCTGAACCTGGCCTCGGCGCTCCATGAAGCTAAGGCGCTCGAGCGCTGGGGCGTCGAGCTGATCGGAGCCGACCATGAGGCGATCCGCCGAGCTGAGGACCGCGAGGCCTTCCGCGAGACGATGGAGGGCGCCGGGCTCCGCGTCCCCTGGTCCGCGATCGTTCGCAACGTCGGCGAGGCGGAACGGGCCCTGGCTGACGGACGGATCGAACTGCCTGCGATCGTACGACCGGCGTACACCCTCGGAGGGGAGGGGGGAGGCGTGGGCCGCACCGCCACGGAGCTTCAGCAGGTCGTCTCCGAGGGGCTCGCGGCCAGCCCGATCAACCAGGTGCTGGTGGAGGAGTCCGTGCTCGGCTGGGGGGAGTTCGAGCTCGAGGTGATGCGCGACCGCAACGACAACGTGGTCGTCGTCTGCTCCATCGAGAACATCGACCCGATGGGAGTGCACACCGGAGACAGCGTCACCGTCGCCCCGGCCCAGACGCTCACCGATCGGCTCTACCAGGAGCTTCGGGATCAGGCGCTGCGGGTGATCCGGGCGGTCGGTGTCGAGACCGGCGGCTCGAACATCCAATTCGCGGTCGACCCGGGCAGCGGCGAGGTAGTGGTGATCGAGATGAACCCTCGCGTCTCGCGCTCTTCCGCCCTGGCCTCGAAGGCCACCGGGTTCCCGATCGCCAAGATCGCCGCCAAGTTGGCTGTTGGCTACGCGCTCGAGGAGATTCCCAACGACATCACGCGGGCGACCCCGGCCTCCTTCGAGCCGACGATCGACTACGTGGTCACGAAGATCCCGCGGTTCGCATTCGAAAAGTTCCCGGGCGCCGAGGGAGGCCTGTCGACGCATATGAAGTCGGTCGGGGAAGCGATGGCGATTGGGCGCACATTCCGCGAGTCGTTCGCCAAGGCGATGCGTTCGCGGGAGCTCGACTCCAAGGCTCAGATACCCGAGGACACCGAGGAGCTGCTCGACCGTCTCGAGACCCCGGCTCACGATCGCTACGACCTGATCTTGGAGGCGTTCCGGCGGGGCGTCGTTCCGGGCAGGATCAGGGAGCGCACCTCGATCGATCCCTGGTTCCTGCGGGAGCTGAGAGCCCTGGCGACCGAGGGAGACGGAACCGGCTCGGGCGTTCGCACCTTCAAATCGGTCGACACCTGTGCGGCGGAGTTCGAGGCGCACACGCCCTACTACTACTCAGCTCACGAGCGTCCCGCCAAAGACGCTGCCGGCAGCGAGGTGCGCCGGGGGGATCGCCCTTCGGTGGTCATCCTCGGTTCGGGTCCGAACCGGATCGGCCAGGGGATCGAGTTCGACTACTGCTGCGTCCACGCGGCCATGACCGTGCGGGAGTCCGGCCGCGACGCGGTGATGATCAACTGCAACCCGGAGACGGTCTCGACGGATTACGACACCTCGGATCGCCTCTACTTCGAGCCCCTCACGGTCGAAGACGTCCTGGCGGTGATCGAGGTGGAGCGTCCCGAGGGAGTGGTGGTGCAGTTCGGGGGCCAGACGCCGCTGAAGCTGGCTGGGGCGCTCGAGCAGGCCGGCGCGAAGCTCTTGGGCACCCCGGTGGAGGCGATTGACCTGGCCGAGGACCGCGGCCGCTTCGGAGCGCTCCTGCGCCGGCTCGACATCGCGCATCCTGCCTATGGCACGGCGCTCTCGGCCGACGAGGCGGTGGTGATCGCAGAGGGGGTGGGCTTTCCCCTGCTGGTCCGCCCCTCCTACGTGCTCGGTGGCCGGGCGATGGAGATCTGCTACACGCCCGAAGGGCTCGCCACCTACCTGGAGCAGAACGTGAAAGCCGACCAGGAGCACCCGCTGCTGCTCGACCGGTTCCTGGAGGACGCGATCGAGGTCGATGTCGACGCTCTCGCAGACGGCGAGGAGGTGCGGGCCGCCGGGATCATGCAGCACGTTGAGGAAGCGGGGGTCCATTCCGGGGATTCCGCCTGCGTCCTGCCCCCGATGAGCCTCGGCGAGGAAATGCTCGCGGAGATCCGCCACACCACCGCCAGGATCGCGCTGGAGCTCGGCGTGGTCGGCCTGATCAACATCCAGTACGCGGTCGCGGGGGGGCGGCTCTACGTCTTGGAGGCGAACCCGCGCGCCTCGCGAACGGTGCCCTTCGTGTCCAAGGCGATCGGGGCCCCGCTGGCCAAGGTCGCCTGCCGGCTCATGCTCGGCGAGGCCCTCGCCGAGCAGGAGCTCCCCGAGCCGCCCAGCAACCACGTCAGCGTCAAGGAGGCGGTGCTGCCGTTCGCCCGCTTCGCCGGCGCCGACTCGGTGCTCGGCCCCGAGATGAAGTCGACCGGCGAGGTCATGGGGATTGCGTCCGACTTTCCGACCGCCTTCGGCAAGGCCCAGGCGGCCGCGGGCATCGCCCTGCCGAGCGCGGGCACGGTGTTCATCACCGTGACCGACACGGACAAGCCGGCAGCCACCCAGCTCGCCGCCAGGTTCCACGACATGGGCTTTCGGATCATCGCCACCCGCGGAACGGCCCAGGCGATCTCGCGCATGGGCGTGCCGGTGGAGGGGATCAACAAGATCGGCGAGGGCTCGCCCCACGTCGTCGACTTCATCCGCAACCGTGAGGTCGATCTGGTGATCAACACGCCGACCGGCAGCGGGGCCCGCAGCGACGGCTACGAGATCCGCACCGCAGCCGTCCGCCAGGGCGTGCCCTGCGTCACGACGATGACGGGGGCCTCGGCCGCCGCGAGGGCGATCTCGGCCCAGCGCGAGCGCGGCCCTGAGCCCCGGTCACTCCAGGAGCTTCATGACAAGCCAGCGGATAGACGCAGAACCGCTGTCTGACGAGCGTGTCGTCGCCGCTCCGCCCGGCCGGCGGCTGTGCGAGGTGACGCACAACCGCGAAACCGGCGGCTACCGGATCTTTTCGGGGCTCGACCAGTTGGGCCCCGAGCCGCTGGGAGGCCAGTTCTACATGCTCACGGCGGCCGAGGGGTGGGGCAGGCGCAACGGACGGCCCTACCTGCCTCGCGCCTTTTCGGTCGCCGGGGCGTCGGGCGCCGACGGCGAGCGGCGGCTCGATTTCCTGGTTGAGGCCGTCGGGCCCGGGACGGAGAGGCTGGCCGCGTTACAGCCCGGCGACGGGCTCTGGGTAACCGGGCCGCTGGGGCGGCCGTTCTCGCCACCCGGTCGCCTGGTCTCGGCCGCGGCGGGGGCGATCCTGGTCGGCGGGGGCGTCGGGATCGCGCCGCTTGCGCTCTGGAGCCACCAGCTCGGCCAGCGCGGGGTCGCGGTCCGCACCCTGCTCGGGTTTCGAGACCGCGACCATTCGGGGGGCGTGCAGGAGCTGTTCGACTGCTCGGAGGTCCGGCTGGCGAGCGAGGACGGGCATACGGGCCACAAGGGCTACGTCACCGATCTGCTGGCGGTCATGCTCGAGGGCGATAAAACGGACAGCGGCCCCGTCTACGCCTGCGGGCCCCCGGCGATGCTGGAGACGGTGCGGGGGATGTGTGTGCGCGCGGGGGTCGTTGCCGAGCTGGCCATGGAGGCGCCCATGGGGTGTGGCTTCGGGGCCTGCTTCGGGTGCGCCGTGCCGCTTTCCGGCGGTGGCTACATGCGGCTGTGCGTGGACGGCCCGGTGGTCGATGCGGCCCGGATCGCGACCGCCCTGGTGCCGGGTTCGGGACACTCGGAGCACTGAGTGATGGACCTGGGCCTCGAGCTCTGCGGACTGCGCCTGGAGCACCCGGTGCTGAATGGCTCCGGGACCTTCGATGCGATCGCAGCCCGGAGGGTCTTCGGCGAGGCACTCCTGGACGACTTTCCCTTCTCGGCCTTCGTCTCGAAGACGATCACGCTCGAGCCTCGGGCCGGGAATCCGCCGCCACGTATCGTCGAGACCCCGTCGGGGATGATCAACTCGATCGGGCTCCCCAACAAGGGGCTCCACGGGTTCCTGGATCAGGACCTGCCCATCTTGGCGGAGCTTTCGGTGCCGCTCGTGGTCTCGGTGATGGGCACGAGCCACCGTGAATTCGCGCGCCTCGTCGAGGGCGTCGCGAACCGGGCCGAGGTCGCCGCCTTGGAGCTGAACATCTCGTGCCCGAACGTCGAATCGGGACTGATCATCGGTCAGCAGCCCGAAGAGACCCTGGCGCTTACCCAGGCCCTGCGCCCGCTGACCGCGAAGCCGCTGATCGTCAAGCTCACACCGAACGTTGCCGACCCGGCAGAGGTCGCAAAGGCAGCCGAGGAGGGAGGCGCCGACGGGATGTCGCTGGTCAACACCCTCCGGGCCGCGGCGATTGACCCGGCGACCCTCGAGCCGTGGCTCGGAGCGGGACGCGGGGGCCTCTCGGGGCCGGCGATCAGGCCCTTCGCGGTGGGCCAGGTGCGCGATGTCGCTTCGGCGGTCTCCGTGCCGGTGATCGGCATGGGAGGGATCGAGTCGGGTGCCGACGCGCTCGAGTTCCTCGCCGCCGGGGCAACCGCCGTGGCCGTTGGCACGGCCAACTTTCGCGATCCACTGGCCGCGAAGAGGGTGCGGGCGGAGCTGGAGGCGGCGGTCCCGGCAGCCCCTCCAGACTCGATCTCTGAGCTGCGCGGCAGGATGCCGGCGTCGACCTCAACCTAAGGTCGAACCGAATTTCCGCGTATTGGGCAAGCTCCCCTTGTCTGTCCCGCGGCGGCGGGTATATGATCGCCGCCGCCGTGGCCCCGACCTCCGTCGACACCGCTGCCGCCGTTCCCGAGAGGAGCCACGAGCAGCGATTGCGGGCTCTGCGGCGGGCGAACGAGATCCGCTCCAGGCGGGCAAAGTTGAAGCGTGATCTGAAGGCGGGCAAGGTCAAGGTGGAGGTGATCCTCCGCGACCCGCCGGACTATGTGATGTCCGCCAAGGCCTTCGACATGATCATGGCGGTCCCCAAGTACGGGCGGGTGAAGGCGAACAAGGTCCTCACCCAGTGCCGGATCTCGCCCTCGAAGACCATCGGTGGCCTCTCGGCCCGCCAGCGCGCCGAGCTCGTCACCCAGTTGCGTCGCTAGCGCAGGCCGCCGCAACACGTCACGCCAGCTCGGTGGCGCGTTTCAGACCCATGTGGTCCGGAAGGGCGCCAGCCGACCCTTCGACGGTGACCGACGCCGGTTCGTCCGCAAGGATTGGCGCCGTGCCGAAGGTGTTCGTGATCACCGGTCCGTCCGGCGTTGGCAAGGGGACGCTGATCTCACAGCTCGTGCGGCGCATCCAAGGCCTCGAGGTATCGGTGTCGGCGACCACGAGGGAGCCGCGCCAGTGCGAGGTGAATGGCCGCGATTACCACTTCCTCGGCAGTGAAGAGTTCGACCAGCGGGCCCGCAAGGGAGAGTTCCTGGAACACGCCACGTACAGCGGGAATCGGTACGGGACCCTGCGCGGCGAGGTCGAGCGGCGGCTGGCCGAGGGCCGGTCGGTGGTCCTTGAGATCGAGGTGCAGGGCGCCCGCCAGGTGCGTGCGGCGATGCCGGAGTCGGTCCAGGTATTCATTGCTCCTCCGCACCCCGCCGCCCTCCGTCAGCGGCTGGAGGCTCGGGGCACGGACTCCGGCGGGGCGATCGACGAGCGTCTCCGGACGGCGGAGCTGGAGCTCGCCGCGCAAGAGGAGTTCGAGCACGTGGTGGTCAACGACGAGGTCGACGCGGCGGCTGCGAAGCTGGAAGCGATCGTGCGCGATGAGCTGCTCCGTGATCCGTAGCCAGTACTCCCTCTAGAATGGCCATGAGATGATCAAGCCACGCGTAGACAAGCTGCTGGACCGAACCGACTCGCACTATGCGGCGGTGATGGTGACGGCAAAGCGGGCCCGCCAGCTGAACAGCTACTACCGCGCCCTGGGCGAGGGGAGTTACGAGGAGTACACGCCGCCGATGGTGGACGTGCCGTCGGGCAACTACCTGACGATCGCGCTCGAGGAGCTGGCGCAGGGGAAGCTCAACTACCGCTACCGCGCCTAGCGGCCACGCGGTAAGGGCGCCGAGATGGCCCGCATCATCCTCGGCGTAAGCGGCGGAATCGCCGCCTACAAGGCCTTGCAGCTGGCGCGACTTGCGACGCTGGCCGGGCACGGGGTTCGCGTGCTGATGACCCCGGCCGCGCAGCGATTCGTGGGCGCGGCTTCGTTCGAGGGCATCGTGGGAGCGCCGGTCCTCGACGATGAATTCGAGCGCGACCCCCTGCGGGGGGCCTTCCCGGGGGATCCGCTGCCGGGCCACGACCCGATCGGACACCTCGAGCTCGTTGCCAACGCCGACCTGTTCATGGTCGCGCCCGCGTCCGCGAACACGGTCGCAAAGCTCGCGGCCGGAATCGCCGACTCGATGTTGACCACCTCGTTCCTCGCCTGCCAAGCGCCGCGCGCCGTCGCTCCGGCGATGAACGACCGCATGTACGCGGACGCCGCCACCCAGGCGAACCTGGCGACGCTGCGCGAGCGAGGTGTGCGCGTGGTCGAGCCGGAGGAGGGCGAGCTCGCCTCGCGAGGCGAGATGGGCGTTGGGAGGTTGCCGTCGCCCGAGCGGCTCCTTGCCGAGGCCGAGGGGCTCCTCCCGGCGGCGCGGGGACCGTGGGACGGACTTCGGGTACTGGTTACGGCCGGCGGAACCCGGGAGCCCATCGACTCGGTGCGCTTCATCGGGAACCGCTCGAGCGGACGAATGGGCCTGGCGCTGGCCGATCAGGCCAGGCGGCGTGGGGCGGAGGTGACCCTGGTGGCGGCGAACGTCTCGCTTGGTGAGCCAGCTGGCGTGCGACGGATCGACGTCGAGACGGCGGCCGAGTTGGCGGCCGCCCTGCACCAGGAATTCCCGACGTGTCACGTGCTCTTGATGGCCGCCGCCGTGGCCGACTTCCGGCCGGCCCAGGCGGAAGCGGGGAAGATCTCTCGCGAGGGAGGCGGGGGCCTCGAGCTTCGGCTCGAGCAGACGGAGGACGTGCTCGCCCACCTGGCGTCGATGCGGACCGATGGCCAGACGCTTGTCGGCTTTGCCGCCGAGCACGGCGCTCGGGCGATCGAGCGGGCTCGCGCGAAACTCGACCGAAAAGCCCTGGACGCGATCGTCTTCAACGACGTGTCACGAGCCGATATCGGCTTCGACTCGGCGCTGAACGAGGTGGTGGTCGTAGAGCGCACCGGCGACCATCGGATCCCCCTGGCCCCCAAGGAGGACGTCGCCGCCGCGATCCTCGACCGGGTGGGTGCGATTCGCAGCGCGGCCGAGTCACCTGCCTGAGCCTCCGTACACTTGATCCCGTGACCGAAGAGGCCGGCGATTCCCTCTACCACCTTTACCGAATGGGCATGTCGCTCCTCGAGTCCGGCGACTTTGCGCAGGCCACGGTGCCGCTCTCCAAGGCCGCTCGCATGGCGCCCGAGAAGAGCTCGATTCGCGAAGCGCTGGGCCGCGCCTACTTCCACAGCCGGCGGTATCCCGAGGCCGCGCGCGAATTCGAGGCTGTGGTGGAGCGCTATCCGGTCAACGACTTCGCCCACTTCTGCCTTGGCAGGGCGCTGACCCTGGTGGGCCAGCGCGACCGGGCGCGGCGCCACCTGGCGATTGCGGCCAATCTGCGCCCGGAGCGCGACGACTACCGCATCTACAGGCAGCGTTTGGCTGGGAGCCGGTAGCCGGCCGGTCCTGGGCCGTGAGAGCTCTGGTCCAGCGCGTGAGCCGGGCGTCGGTCTCCGTGGAGGGGCGCCAGGTGTCGGCAATTGGGCCGGGGCTGCTCGTTCTGGTGGGCGTCGCGCCCGACGACACGGAGGCTGAGTCGGGCAGGCTCGCCGAGAAGGTCAGGGCGCTACGGGTCTTCGACGATCTGCAGGGTCGCATGAACGAGTCGCTCGCCGATCGCGAGGTTTTGTGCGTCAGCCAATTCACCCTGTATGCCGATACACGTCGAGGGAATCGGCCCGGCTTCGCGGGGGCCGCGCCGCCCGAGCTGGCCGAGCCGCTGTACGAGCATTTCTGTGACCGCCTTGGAGCCAGGCGGGGGGTATTTGGAGCCCGGATGGCGGTGGAGCTCGTCAACGACGGGCCGGTGACGCTGATCCTGGAGACCTGACCGAAAATGGCGACGACGCCCCGGCTGCACCACGGCTGACGCTCGCCTGGCCCGCCAGGGGCCGAGGCTATACTCAGAAAACTACTTTCACCCCGAAACCCTTCGAGGTGGGCACGGGCCCGCCTTTTTTTCGGCACGGAGGGCGGGACGAGACACAAACGGAGCGAGAGGAACGAGTTGGAAGAGCTTCATGCGCAGATCGAGTCCAGGCTTCGGGAGTTCGATCCCGCGATCGAGTTGATCGCGCTGGAACGCCCGGCGGCCGAGACCGTGCGCCTATACATCGACCACCCGGATGGGGTAGACCTGGCGCTCTGCGAGCGGGTCACGAATCAGTTACGCGACCTGCTGGAGACGTGGTCCCTCGAGGTCTCCTCACCCGGGGACGATCGTCCGCTGACCAAGCCCGAGCACTTTCGCCGCTTTATGGGAAGCAGGGTGCGTGTGCGCACCCGCGAGGCGATCGAGGGCCAGCGCAGCTTTACCGGCACGCTGACCGCAGCCGATGAGCGCCGTGTTCGTCTCGATGCTCCGGCGGGCGAGATCGAGATCCCGCTATCGCGCATTCGCCGCTCGAATCTCGTGCCCGACCGCTCCGTTTCCCTGGAGGAGGCTCGATGAGCCGCGAGATCGTCGAGGCCATCAAGGGCCTCGAGCAGGAGAAGGGGATCGATGCCGAGACCCTGATGGCCGCGCTGGAGGACGCGCTTCTGTCCGCCTACAAGAAGACGCCCGGCGCCGCCAAGTATGCGCGCGTCGACCTCGACCGCGACACCGGCGATTTCCGCGTCTTCGAGTTGATCCTGCCGCCCGAGCTGGAGGAGACCCTGATGGCGCAGGCGATCGAAGAGCAGGAGCAGACCATCGACCCGGAGACCGGTGAGCTACGCGAGCCCGAGGAGCCGGAGCTCGACCCCGAGCTGTTGGCGCCGTACGAGGACCAGATCACGACCCGCGACGTCACCCCGAAGGACTTCGGCAGGATCGCCGCCCAGACCGCAAAGCAGGTGATCCTGCAGCGGATCCGCGAGGCGGAGCGACACATGATGTTCGAGGAGTACCAGGACCGCGTGGGCGAGCTGATCACGGGGATCATCCAGCAGTCGGACAACCGCTACACGCTGGTCCAGCTGCGCGAGCGCGTGGAGGCGCTACTGCCGCGGTCCGAGCAGGTCTGGAACGAGCGCTACGACCACGGCATGCGGGTGAAGGCCGTGATCACGGAGGTGAACGCCGAGGGCAAGGGACCCGGGATCGTGGTTTCACGGCGCAATCCCGAGCTGATCAAGCAGCTGTTCGAGCTCGAGGTGCCCGAGATTGCCGACAGCCTCGTGGAGATAGTGGGCGTCGCGCGAGAGCCCGGTTACCGCTCCAAGATCGCGGTCATCTCGCACGCGGACGGCGTCGATCCCGTCGGGGCCTGCGTCGGACCCAGAGGGTCGCGGGTTCGGATGGTGGTCTCCGAGCTGCGCGGCGAGAAGATCGACATCATCCCCTACAACGAGGAGCCCGCCCGCTTCGTGGCCAAGGCCCTGTCCCCCGCGCGGGTGCGGGAGGTGCTGGTGGATGACGAGAAGCAGGAGGCCACGGTCATCGTGCCGGACGACCAGCTCTCGCTGGCGATCGGGCGCGAGGGCCAGAACGCGAGGCTGGCAGCGAAGCTCACCGGCTGGAAGGTGGACATCAAGTCCGAGACCGAGTTCAGTCAGGTGGAGGAGGAGCTGACCTACGACGAGGCGGAAGAGGCCGACGGGCGCTGTGCCGCTGTGCTCTCCGCCGGACGACGATGCCCCAACGCGGCGCTGGCGGGGTCGCGCTACTGCGGCCTTCCGCAGCATCAGGCCTTGGCCCGTTTCGACACCAATCAGGTGACGGTGCTCACCCCGCTCTCGGAGCAGGAGATTCAGACGCTGGCCGATTCGGACGCCCCCGAGAGCGACACTCGCCCTCTTGTCGAGCGTGCCATGGCGGAGTTCGCCGCGGCCGAGAAGCAGCAGGCCGCGGCTGACGAGCCCGAAGGGGGAGAGGCTGACAAAGAGCAGGCGCTGGCGCAAGACGCCGCTGCTGAAGGTCCCGAGGAGCCGGCCCCCGCCGAGGACGAGACGCCCGAGGAAACGGCGCCGGTCGGGGTCAAGTCATCGGAGGAATCCGAAGCCGCAGGCGAGGATTCCGAGGGAGTGCGTTCCGAGGAATCTTGAAGAAGCGCATCCACGAGATCGCCAAGCAGCAGGGCCTGAGCAGCAAGGATGTGCTCGCGGCGCTGAGCGCTGCCGGAATCGACGGGAAGGTTGCGGCTTCGAGCGTTGAAGAGGAGGACGCGCTGAAGGCATTGGCCGCTGCCGGCGGCAATGCCGACACCCAGCCACGCCCTCAGTCGACGGATGGCTCGAAGGCGAAGCCGAAGGGGGGTGAGTCTGCTCCAAAGAAGGCTGGTGGAAAACCCGCCTCCGGTGAGTCCCGCTCCGGGGCTCCGGTTCGCCGGCAAGCGAGCGACAGCGCTCCTGCGGCCGGCTCGGCCGGGCGCAAGCGCCGCCGGGTCGTAATCGACTCCCAGGCGGCTCGCCGCGAGCACATGCCGCAGGCGCCCCCGCACCGGCCTCCCCGCCGCCGCGGGGGTCGCCGCCGCCGGCCGCTCCTCGAAGAGCCGCCGGTCAGGCCTTTGAGCGAGGCTCCCGAGCCGGAGGCAACCAAGATCGCTTCGGGCGCGACCGTGCGCGAGGTGGCTGAGAGCCTCAGCCTCCCCAGCGCCGAGGTGATCAAGAAGCTGATGGAGTTGGGCGAGATGGCCACGCTCACGCAGACCCTTTCGGATGAGGCTGTGACCGCCCTGGCAGCGGCGCTCAACCAAAAGGTCGAGATCGTCAGCGCCGCGGAAGAGGAGCCGGAGGAGCCCGCGCACCAGGACGCCGAGGCGGACCTCGCGGAACGTCCGCCCGTGGTGACGATCATGGGCCACGTCGACCATGGCAAGACCTCGCTCCTGGACGCGATCCGCGAGTCCGAGGTGGTCGCGGGCGAGGCCGGGGGGATCACCCAGCACATCGGCGCGTACCAGGTGCACCAGAACAGCAAGCTGGTCACCTTCCTCGACACTCCCGGACATGAGGCGTTCACGGCAATGCGGGCCCGTGGCGCCAAGGTCACCGATCTCGCGGTGATCGTGGTCGCCGCGGACGATGGGGTCATGCCGCAGACGGTCGAGGCGATCGACCATGCGCGGGCGGCCGGAGTGCCGATCCTGATCGCCGTGAACAAGATCGACAAGCCCGACGCCCAGCCCGACCGCGTCCGCAACGAGCTCTCCTCGCAGGGGATCACGCCCGAGGACTGGGGCGGCGACACGATCTTCTGCGACGTGTCCGCCAAGACCAGGGAGGGCCTCGACAACCTGCTCGAGATGATCGTCCTCGCCGCGGAGCTCGAGGAGCTGAAGGCCAACCCGAAGGCCCCCGCGTCGGGCGTTGTGATCGAGTCGCATCTCGATTCCGGCCGCGGCCCGATAGCCACCGTCTTGATCCAGCGGGGCACGCTCCACGTGGGCGATGCGATCGTCGCGGGGGGAAACTGGGGCAAGGTGAGGGCGATGATCGACTTCACCGGGGCGCGCGTGAAGGAGGCGCATCCGGGCGATCCGGTGGAGGTGCTGGGGCTGGACGGCGTCTGCGAGGCAGGCGAGCGGGTCGAGGCGGTGGAGAATGAGCGACGAGCGCGACAGCTCGCGCAGCAGCGCAGCCAGCGCCTCAAGGCCGAATCGCTCGCACGTCAGCAGGCCCGCAAGATCAGCCTCCAAGAGGTCTTCTCCAAGGGCACGGAGGAGGAGCTCAAGGAACTCAACATCGTGCTCAAGGCGGACGTCTCGGGCTCGCTCGAGGCGCTTCAGGACGAGATCGCCAAGGTCCCACAGGAGCAGATCGTGGTGGACGTGATCCACGCCGCGCCGGGCGGGATCACCGAGTCCGACGTGATGCTCGCGGCGGCCTCCGACGCGATCATCATCGGCTTCAACGTCAGGCCGCTGGCCGAGGCCCGCAGGGCAGCCGAGCGTGAGGGTGTCGAGATCCGCACCTACTCGGTCATCTACAAGGTGACCGAGGATCTCCGCGCGGCGATGGAGGGGCTGTTGGAGCCGGAGGAGGTCGAGGAGGCGATCGGCCAGGCCGAGGTAAAGGAGCTCTTCCGCGCCTCCCGTGTGGGTACGATCGCCGGCTGCGTGGTCACCGACGGCAAGATCACCCGCATCGCTCAGGTGCGGCTGGTTCGCGAAGGCACCGTCGTCTGGACGGGCAGGATCGGCTCGCTGCGCCGCTTCAAGGACAACGTGCAGGAGGTCGAGGAGGGCCTCGAATGCGGCGTCGTGCTCGAGGGCTACCAGGACGTCAAGGTTGGCGACGTGCTGGAGCTGTTCGAGACCAAGCAGGTCGAGCAGACTTTGGAATAGACGGCTGCAAACCGTCTAATGACGCCGTATGTCTGCATGATCGAGGTTCAGTTGCACCTCAACGATTCGCACGATCTGAAGGGCAAGCGAAAGGTCCTGCACTCGCTGAAGGCCCAGCTCCGACAGCGCTTCGGGGCTGCCGTGGCCGAGGTCGACGGACACGACACGTGGCAGCGAGCAACGCTCGTCTGCGCCCTCGTGGGCGGCGGGGAGGTGGGACAGCGCGCCGACGAACTGGAGCGCTTCGTGGAGGCCCGTTGTCCGGACGGGTGCGCATTCGAGCGCGACCTCCTGAGCCTGGCCGACATCCGTGGCTGAGCCCGGCCGGCGGGTCGTATGCCCTGAGCTATAGTCGCCCGGCTATGCCCACCGAGCGCATGAGGAGGGTGAATGAGGTCATGCGCGAGGTCATCGGGTCCGCCATCGCCACCGAGCTCGAGGACCCACGGATCGGATTCGTCACGGTGACCTCGGTCGAGACGAGCCCGGACCTGCGCTCGGCGCGCGTGCACGTCAGCGTGCTCGGCGACGAGGCCGAGCGCGAGGCGACGCTTGCAGGGCTTTCGTCATCCCACGGCGTGCTGCAGGCTACGATCGCGCGCGAGATGCGTCTCAAGCGCACCCCAACCCTCAGCTTCCACTACGACGAGGCCCCAGAGCGCGGCGCCCGGTTATGGAGGCTGCTCGACAAGTGACCGAGGCAGTCGCCGCGACGGCGGAGCCCAAGGACGCATCGCTCGAGGAGGTGGCCCAGGACCTGCGAGCTTCGGATCGCTTCCTACTGACGACCCACGAGGGACCGGACGGCGACGCGCTCGGGTCGCTGCTCGCCATGCACCAGATCCTCACCCAGCTCGGCAAGGACTCGGTGATGTTCCTGGCGGCGAAGGAGTTTCCTCTCCCGGTCGAATACCGGTTCCTGCCGCTGGAGGAGGTCTTTCACGAGCCGCCGGCGGACGTCGTGGACCGGACGCTGGTCTTCCTCGACTGCGGAAACATCGACCGCATGCCCGTGGGGTTCCTGCATCGCGGCGAGGCCAGGATCCTGAACATCGATCACCACCACGACAACACCCGCTTCGGGACGCTCAACCTGGTCGATACGGAGGTCTCCTGCACGGCGGAGATCCTGTTCGAGTTGGCGAAGCTGCTGGGCGCCGAGCTCACCCCGGGGATCGCGGGGGCCCTCTACGTGGCGCTGATCACGGACACGGGCCGCTTCATGTACGAGAACACGAGCGCGGACACCCACCGGATGGCGGCAGAGCTGATCGAGGCCGGGGTGGACGTCCACGACACCTACCGGCGCCTGTACGAGCGAGTCCCGATCGAGAAGCTGCGCCTGGTGGGCCACGCGATCGAGCGGATCGAGCGCTTTCCGGACTGCAACCTGGCCGCTACCTACATCTCGACTGACGATTACGCGGAGACGGGTGCGAGCGAGGTACTCACCGAGGGGATCATCGACCACGTGCGCGCGCTCGAGGGGATCGAGGTTGCGGCGATGATCCGGGACAAGACTGACGGTGGACACGCGGCGCGCAAGGTGAGCTTGCGCTCGACGGTGGGCAGGGTTGACGTGTCGGCGATTGCCCGTAAGCACGGAGGCGGAGGCCACCTACGGGCGGCCGGCTTCTCGACCGATCTCGAATACCCCGAGCTGGTCAAGTTCCTCTGTGACGAGGTCAGGGCACAGCTCTAGCCAGATGCCGCAGCCGGATGCCGGGATCGTGCTCGTCGACAAGCCCGCCGGTGCGACCTCACACGACATGGTGGAGCGCGTTCGCCGCGAGCGCGATCAGAGGGTGGGACACGCCGGAACGCTGGACCCCTTCGCCACGGGGCTCCTGGTGGTGCTTCTGGGGCGGGCGACGCGACTCCAGCGCTATTTCCTGCCCCTGCGTAAGACCTACCGGGCGACGGCGCGGCTCGGCTGGCGGTCGACCACGGGCGATCCTGACGGCGAACTGTCCCAGACGGGCGTGATTCCCGAGCGGCTGGAACTGCCCACAGGGCGGATTCGCCAGCGGGTGCCGATGACCTCGGCGGTCAAGGTGGAGGGCGAGCGGCTCTATCGGCGCGCCCATCGCGGTGAGAGCGTGGAAACCCCGGAGCGCGAGGTCGATGTCTACCGCGCCGAGCTGTTGCGCCACGAGGGCGACAGCGCGGAGTTCGAGATCGAGTGCTCGACCGGCACCTACATTCGCACCCTGATCGAAACGCTCGGCGATGCGTATTGCGAGCAGCTAAGGCGGATCGCCGTGGGCCCGTTTCGAGTGGAGGCCGCGGGCGGCGAGCCGCTTGGGGCGGGCGCGGCGCTGGCCTTTCTGCCCGAGCGGATCCTCGATGGCACCGAGGCCAAGCGCGTCGCTCACGGGGCCCCCGTGCCCGCCGCCGGCGAGGCTGAAGGCCCACTCAGGCTCACCAGCGAGGGGCGCCTGCTGGCGGTCGCCCGTCGACGTGGGGCGGCGCTGCGGCCCGAAGTCGTGCTCGCATAGCGCTTGCGTGAAAGGCTTCGCGGCCGCGTGAGTCGATGAAGATCAGGGTCACCCAGCTTGCCGATGCCGAGCCGCGATCCCGACACGTGGCGATCGGCGTCTTCGACGGCGTCCACGTCGGCCATCGCCAGGTGATCGACCGGGCGGATACGGCGTTGACGTTCGAGCCGCACCCCGTGCGCGTGCTCCACCCCGATGCGGCGCCGAAGCTGATCATGCCCTTCGAGATCAAGCGCGACGTCATCGAGGGGCTGGGGGTCGAGGAGCTGATCGTGATCGCGTTCGACGACGAGTTCTCGTCCATCGCCCCGGAGGACTTCTGCTCGCGGGTTTTGGTCGAGGCGCTTGGCGCTGAGCGCGTCTCCGTGGGGGAGAACTTCCGCTTCGGCTCCAAGGCCAGGGGAGACCCCCAGATGCTTGCCTCGCGTCAGGAGTTCCAGACGCGCATCGTGCCCTTGGTGGAAGTGGATGGGGAGATCGTCTCCTCGACGCGGATCAGGTCCCTGGTCGCCGCGGGGGAGGTAGAGGCGGCCATGCGGTGCCTGGGCGCCCCCTTCCTGCTCGAGGGGACCGTGGTCGAGGGGGATGAAAGGGGCCGCAAGCTCGGCTTCCCGACGGCCAACATCGTGCCGTCCGACGACCTGGTCTGCCCGGGCCACGGGGTCTACGCGGCGTTTGCCGACGGCCGGCCGGCGGCGGTGAACGTGGGGGTTCGCCCGACCTTCGAGAGTGGACGCGGGCTGTTGGTCGAGGCGCACCTGATCGACTTCGATGGGGACCTGTACGGGCACACGCTGCGCATCGCATTCATCAACCGGCTGCGCGGCGAAAGGCGGTTCGGGGGCGTGGAGGAGCTGGTCGCCCAAATGGAGCGTGACGTCGAGGTCGCTCGAGAGCTCTGTGCTAGCTTCACTCCGCCCTGATGCCGCTGACCAAGGACCGCAAACAGGAGCTGATCGGCAAGTTCGGACGCGAGTCCGGTGATACCGGCTCGGCTGAGGTTCAGGTGGCCCTGCTCACGGAGCGCATCAACCACCTGACCGAGCATCTGCGCGAGCATCGTAAGGATCACCACTCGCGCCGCGGGCTGCTGATGATGGTCGGCAAGCGGCGGCGGCTGCTCAGGTACCTGGAGAGCTCGGACCTGGAGCGTTACCGCAAGGTCGTGGCCGACCTCGGCCTGCGCCGATAGGTGTTGGCGCCGAGCGGGGGAGACGCCGCAGGAACGCGGCGTCGAGGGGGCGGAGTCCCCCTGGCGAGGCAACAGGCTGGTGGCGTTTGATGATCAAGCCCGGGTCGCCGGCGCCCGAGTTCTCGCTACGGAACCACGAGGGCAAGGAGGTCAGCCTGGCGGACTTCCGGGGCCGGAAGGTCATGCTGGTCTTCTATCCCCTGGACTTCAGCCCGGTGTGCACCGACCAGCTCTCCCTGTATCAGGAGGTTCTGGAGCAGATCGAGGAACGGGGCACGAGCCTGGTCGGGATCAGCGTCGACTCCGCATGGGCGCACCGGGCGTTCCGGGAGAAGCTCGGCATCACCATCCCGCTGCTAGCCGACTTTGAGCCCAAGGGCGCTGTGACTCGCAGCTACGGCGCCTTCCTGGACGAGGTTGGCCACGGCAATCGCTCGCTCGTGCTCGTCGATGAGGAGGGACTGGTCGCCTGGGTGCACGAGTCGCCCACGCCGCTCGAGATCCCCGGGGCCAACCTAATCTTCGACGCCCTGGAGTCGGCGGGCTAAGCCCGGCTCCCCCGGTCGAGTGGAGAGTGGGGCCACATACGGGCCCCAATTCCACTCTCGAACCGATTTGGCGCTTATGGCTACCTTGCTTTCGGTGCGCGAACTCACAAGCCAACCGCTTCCGCCCGTCGGCCCCGACGACCATGTCCGAGGCCGGGGGCCGGAGGCGATCGTCTACCTCGACCTGGCCTGTCCCCGGTGCGCCCTCGCCTGGATTCGGATACGCGAGCTGCCACTCCGGCTGGCGCTTCGCCACTTTCCGATCGCCTCCAAGCATCCCCGCGCCCCCGCGCTCCACGCCGCCGTGGAGGCAGCCGGTCTCCAGGGGCGCTTCGTGGAGATGTGGGACTCGCTGCTCACCGATCAGCCTCACCAGGACGATCCGCATCTGTGGGCGCGCGCCGAGGATCTCGCCCTCGACCTGGAGCTCTTTGACCGCGACCGCCGCTCCGAGCCGGTAGCCGAGCGCGTCCGTCGCGCCTTCGAGAGCGGGATCCGGGCCGGGATCGCCGGGACGCCGGCGGCCTTCGTCGGCGGCCACCCCGTCGAGGGCGACATCGCGGAATCACTCAGCGGGCTGGGCTGAGGCCCGCCCACGGGGCATTCCAAACGGCTCTCTGTAAGATCGACGCCGTTAGAGAACGAGAGTTCTGAGCGAAGATTGGCCGTCAACCGGACGGCCGGAGGGAAAAGACAAGATGAGCCTGTTTGACGTGAGCCGCGTCTCGGTGGAGGTCGGCGGCGAGGAGATCTCCTTCGAGACCGGCAAGCTCGCCCGCCAGGCGGGCGGAGCGGTTGTGGTCCGCTCCGGGGACACGATGGTCCTCTGTACGGCGACGGCCGGCAACCTGCGCGACGTCGACTTCTTGCCGCTGACGGTCGACGTCGAGGAGCGCCACTACGCGGCCGGGAAGATTCCCGGATCCTTCTTTCGGCGTGAGGGCAGGGCCGGGGAGCGGGCGACCCTGACGGCCCGGATGATCGATCGGCCGCTCCGACCGCTGTTCCCGAAGGGCTGGCACTACGAGACCCAGATCGTCTGCCAGCCCCTGTCGGTGGAATTCGAGCACAGCTACGACATCCTGGCGATGAACGGCGCCTCGGCGGCGGTGGCCGTCTCGCAGATCCCGGTGCCCACCCACGTCGGTGCGGTGCGGATCGGCAAGTTGCACGGCGATTTCGTGCTCAACCCGGCTGAGGAGAACGCGGACGATCTGGAGATGGACCTGGTCGTTTCCGGGTCGAGCGAGGCGATCCTGATGGTGGAGTGCGGAGCGAACGGCGTCACGGAGGCCGAGGTCCTGGACGCCCTGGACATCGCCCACGAGGAGATCAAGAAGATCTGCGCGAGCATCGAGGAGTTGCGGGCCAAGGCGGGCAAGGAGAAGCTCGAGGTGGAGGAGCCGAAGATCGACGCGGACCTGGTGGAGCGGATCCGCTCCTCGCACGGGGCGAAGCTCGACGAGGCGACCCAAATCCCCGAGAAGCTGGCCCGACAGGATGCCGCCAAGGCGGTCGAGGAGCAGGTAACCGAGCAATATGCGGGCGCCGGCGACGGCGAGGACGCTGAGCCGGAGCAGCGCGCTGAGGTCTCGCGCGCATTCGACGCACTCGAAAAGGAGATGATCCGCCGGCGGATCGCGGTCGAGAAGAAGCGGCCCGACGGACGGGCCGAGGACGAGATCCGGCCGATCGAATGCGAGGTCGACGTCTCACCGCGCGTGCACGGCTCGGCGCTCTTCACTCGCGGCGAGACCCAGATCCTCTCCAACGTGGCGCTGGGAACGAGCCGCATGGACATGCGGGTCGACAACCTCAGCCTGGTCGAGTCCAAGACCTTCTGGCACCACTACAACTTCCCGCCATTCTCGGTCGGGGAGGTCGGCTTCATGCGAGGCCCCAAGCGCCGGGACATCGGCCACGGCGCGCTCGCCGAGCGGGCCCTGGTGCCGACCGTCCCGAGCACGGACGATTTTCCCTATGTGGTCCGGGTCGTCTCGGAAACGCTGGAGTCGAACGGGTCCTCATCGATGGGCTCGGTGTGTGCCTCGTCGATGGCGCTGATGGCCGCCGGCGTGCCGGTGTCGAGTCCCGTGGCCGGGGTGGCGATGGGGCTGATCAAGGAAGGCGACGACCACGTGGTGCTCACCGACATCGCGGGGGTCGAGGACCACTTGGGCGACATGGACTTCAAGGTCGCCGGCACCGCCGAGGGGATCACTGCCCTTCAGATGGACATCAAGATCTCCGGGGTCACCTTCGACATCCTGCGCGATGCCCTGGAGCAGGCTCGCCGGGGCCGGCTGTTCATCCTCGAGGCCATGAAGCAGACGATCCCGGGGCCGCGCGAGGAGCTCTCGCAGTTCGCGCCGCGGATCGAGCAGATCAAGATCGATCCGGAGAAGATCGGCGCTCTGATCGGAAAGGGGGGCGAGACGATCCGGGCCCTGTCGGAGGAGTTCGAGGCCGACATCAACGTCGAGGACGACGGCACGGTGCAGGTATATGCGCCGAACGGCGCCCTGGTCGATGCGTGCATCGCGCGCATCGAGGCGATGACCAAGGAGGCTGAGATCGGCGACAGGTTCACCGGCAAGGTCGTCAAGACGACCGCCTTCGGGGCCTTCGTCGAGCTCACCAAGGGGACCGACGGCCTGCTGCACATCTCCAACGTGAAGCCCGGCGAGCGCGTCAGCGCTGTCGAGGACGTGCTCAAGCAGGGCGACGAGCTCGACGTCACGGTCGTCGAGGTGGACCGCGAGCGTGGACGCATCGGCCTGCGGCTCTCCAACGATCCAGCGGTCGAGGGCAAGTCGCCCGACGAGCTGACCAGCGTGGGGACGGGCGACTCCGGCCCACGCGGGGGCGGCAATGGCGGCGGCCGGCGGAACCGTGAGCGCCTGGATGGTGGGCGCGGGGGGGGCGGCGGACGCCGTAGACGGACCTAAATTGGGCACTCCGCCCCGCACCGGGTCCCTTGTCTGAAGCAGGCACCCCGCCGCTGCCGGAGGGCGTCTCCCACACGGAGCTGCCCGGCGGGCTGCAGGTGGTCACCGAGGTTGTCCCGTCCGTCCGCTCGGTCGCGCTCGGCTTCTGGGTCCGGACGGGCTCCCGCGACGAAGCTCCCACACAGGCGGGCGTCTCGCACTTCCTCGAGCACCTGCTGTTCAAAGGGACCGAGCGGCACTCGGCGATCGAGATCTCCGAGCTGTTCGACGGCATGGGGGCGGCCACCAACGCAGCCACCAGCAAGGAGTCGACACAGCTGCATGCACGGCTGTTGGACGAGCACACAGAGCAGGCGTTCGACCTGCTCGCGGAGATGCTGCTTCGTCCCGCGCTGCCCGAGGACGAGGTGGATTCTGAGCGCCAGGTCGTGCTGGAGGAGATCGCGATGTACGACGACGAGCCCCAGGAGCGGGTGCACGACGTGCTCGCAGCTGCCGTCCACGGCGACCATCCCCTGGGGCGGCGCGTGCTTGGCGACGCCGAGGTCATCGGCTCGATCCCGGTCGCCGAGATCATGTCCTACCACGGCTCCCGCTACACCGGACCGAACCTGGTGGTCGCTGCGGCCGGACATCTCGAGCACGAGCGGATCGTCGAGCTGGCGCAACGCCGGCTCAGGCCGCCTGCCGGCGAGCGAAACGGCGTTCCGGAGAAGGCCGAGTATGAGGAGGCGCCGCGCTTCGCGTTCCAGGTCAAAGAGACCGAGCAGTACCACATCTGCTTCGGTGGACCGGGGATCTCACGCGCAGACGAGAGACGCTTCACGCTGGGGGTCCTGGACGCGATCTTTGGCGGCTCCACTTCGTCGCGCCTGTTTCGGGAGGTGCGCGAGAAGCGTGGACTTGCCTACTCGGTCGGCTCCTACAGCGAGCAGTACGTCGACGGCGGGATGGTCGCGATGTACGTCGGCACCCGCGGGGAGAACGTCCGAGAAGCGTGTTCGATCATCGGCCGCGAGCTCTCCACGCTTCGCGACCACGGCGTCAGTGCCGAGGAGCTGGAGCGAGCCAAGGAGCATGTGAAGGGCCGGCTGGTGCTCGGGCTCGAGGCGACCGGGGCGCGCATGTCGCGTCTTGCCCGTTCGATTCTGTTTGGCATCCCATTGCTCTCGCTCGACGAGATGCTCGCGCGCATTGGGCAGGTCAGCGCCGAGGATGTCGCCGGGTTGGCCACCGAGCTGTATGACCCGGAGCGGTTCTCCACCGCCTGCATCGGCCCGGACGAGGAGCACTTTCGGGAAGCGGCGGCCGCGGTTAGCGAGGAGCTCGCCACCTCTTCGAAAGCATGATCAAAGTCGCGGTGGCCGGGGCCGCCGGGCGAATGGGCGCCGCCGTCTGCGAGGCCGTGGAGGCGGCCGACGATCTGGAGCTGGCCGGGCGCGCGGATCCCACCCTCGACGTACCGGTTTCGGCGGTGCTGGGCGGGGCGGACGTGCTGGTCGACTTCACGACGCCCGAAGCGGCCGGCGGGAATGTCCGCGAATGCCTCGGGGCCGACGTCCATGCGGTCGTCGGCACCACCGGGTTCGACGTCGAGGCCGCTCAAGGCGATGCGCAGGCGGCGGCCCAGGATGGCAAGCGCGCGCGGGTCTTCGTTGCACCCAACTTCGCGATCGGTGCCGTGCTCATGATGCAGATGGCGCGTCAGGCGGCCCCGCACATGACCGAGTGCGAGATCGTCGAGCTCCACCACGAGGACAAGCTCGACGCTCCCTCGGGGACCGCCAAGCGCACTGCCGACCTGGTCCGCGAGGCTGGCGGAAACGTCCATGAACCGATCCATTCGGTGCGCCTTCCCGGCCTGGTTGCGCACCAGGAGGTGATCTTCGGCGGCGAGGGCCAGACCCTGTCGATCCGCCACGATTCGACGGACCGCAGGTCGTTCATGCCCGGTGTCCTGCTCGCCGTGCGAAGGGTCGCCGACCTGCCGGACCCGTTCACCGTGGGGCTCGAGAATCTCCTCTAGGATCGTCGATCCTGCGCTGCTCGTCAGCGAGGGTTATGTACTCCTCCAGCATGATCTTGTCCTTAGACCGTGCTGCCTTCCGCTTCATCGCGATCAGGTGGTCGAGCGAGGCGACCTTCACGGGTATGCCGTCGAGAACGACGTCCTGCGCTGTGGCGCGTAGCTCCTCATAGGAGCGAATGCCGCCGGGATCGGCGAGCACGTCGAAGGACCCGAATCGGGTTAGGAAGGTGAAGTTCCCACCGTTCTCGAGGCTGCGAGCGTCGAGCTGGAAGGGAAGGTCCTTCTCGTCTCCTGGGGTCCTAAGACGAGCCCCCAGCTCCCTGAGGGCGGCCGCCAGCCGTTCGAGGTTCGAGGATTCACGGGAGTACGCCACATCGAGGTCGTAGGTGGGGTAGGACGATCCATGAGCGATCCCCGCGATTCCACCGATGACCACGAAGTCCACAGCGTGGCGCCGAAGGATGTCGAGAATCGGCTCGGCGTTCAGATCGGGCGGGAGCGGCTCGGTCACCGCGCCGCCCGCTTCGCAGGCTCAGTGGCTGCGCCGCGATTCCTGCGCACGAACTGGGAGAAGTCCAGGCCCCGGTGGACGCGCTCGGCTGGGGAGAGCGCCAGCCTCTGGCCGATCAGGGTGCGATCGATGCCGGTGTCGCGCTCGCGGCTGACGAGCTCCAGGTCCTCGCCAAGGAGGTGAAGCAGCGAACGCAGCGTCTCCACGCTGGGGGAGACGCGATCGCGCTCGATCCGCGAGATCGCGGATTGCGTGGTGCCCGCGCGGGTGGCGAGGCTCGTCTGGCTGACGCTATGCCTGCGCCGAGCCTCTCTGAGGAGCTGGCCGGGGGTCATGCCGCCAGTATAGCTTTTATGCGCTTATCGCTAATAAGCTATGGATAGCGTAAGGTATCGGCGACTCTGCCTGGGTCGGCGCCTTGCCAGACTGCCGAGTGTGCGCCTCTCCCAGATCGCGATCAGCGTCGCCGACCTGCGCCGGGCTCAGGGCTGGTATCGCGAGGTGCTCGGACTGGAGCCCGCAGGCGGGACCAACCTGTTCGCCGGTCCACTCGCCTCGTTGGTCCAGGGAGTGCCGCGGGCGGCGTCCACTTGTTGGTGGCTGGTCGACCGCCAGGACCTGTTCCAGATCGAGCTGTTCGAGTTCCGCAGCCCCCTGGTCCGGTCGCTGCCGCGCGACTGGCGGCCGTGCGACATCGGCTACACGACGCTTTCGTTCTGGGTCACCGACCTCGATGCCACGCTGGAGCGCGCGACGGCGCTCGGCACGCCGCCACTCGGGGTTCCGCTTGGCGAGCCCGGGGCGCGGCGCGCGTGCTTGCGCGACCCCGACGGGGTCCTGATCGAGTTGATGGAGGAGGATCCGCGCGCACCCAACCCGCGGGAGCGCCCGCGCGCCGGGGTGGGTGCGGTGGCGCGCTCCGTGACGCTCTCGGTGCCGGACCTGGAGCGCTCCCGGCAGGTCTTTGTCCATGCGCTGGGGCTTGAGGAGGCCGAGGGCCTCGAGCTGCACACCGCCGAGCACGAGGCGCTTTGGGGCCTAGAGGGGGCAAGGCGGGAGTCGGCCCTGCTGTGGGCCGACGACATGCTCGTCGAGCTGGCCCAATACGCCGATCCGAAGGGACGGCCCTGGCCGCCGGGTTACCGGATCTCGGATCAGGGTCTTCTGAACATCGCCTTCGGGTTTCGGGAGCGCGCCTCGTTCGAGGCGGCCCATAAGCGTTGCGTGGAGGCGGGACTGAGCCCCAATGGGCCCCCGCTGCGGCTCGGGGCCTGGTCAGTCGTGTACGTAAACGACGATCAAGGGTTCAGCGTCGAGCTGCTCCATGCAGAGCCCTGGTACGAGCGGCAAATGGGGTTTCGTCCCCGCCCAACTCCCCGGCTGGCGCCGCTGGCTGGACGAACCCCGGCGCGCCTGCGAGCCCAACGGCGCTTCGCGAAGGCGCTCGTGACAGGTGCGGGCGGTGGCCTTGGGACGGAGTTCTCCCGACTGGCGGCCGAGGACGGAACCTCGCTCGTGCTGCTCGACCGCGACGCCGAGGGCCTGTCGAGGCTGGCGATGGAGCTGGGGGATGGGGTGGAGGTGGTGACGCACGAGCTCGATCTCGCCGACCTCGAGGCCGTGGACACGGCCGCGGCGGACCTGGTCGCAGAGCACCCCGATATCGATCTCGCCATCGCCGGCGCGGGCCTCGACCGGGCTCAGTCGTTGCTTGCCTTCGACTGGCGCCAGGCGCGTGAGGACTTCAACGTCAACGCGCTGGCCAACCTGGTGCTCCTCTCGCACCTCGCCCCGGCGATGGCCAGGCAGGGGGGTGGCCATGTGACGGCGATCGTCAGCCTCGCAGGGCTGGTCGGGATGCCTTACGAGGCCCCTTACAGCGGCAGCAAAGCGGCTCTGGCGGCGATGGCGGAATCCGCCCGGGCCGAGCTGCAGCCGGACGGGATCACCTTCACCGCGGTCTTTCCGGGCTTCGTGGACACGCCGATGTTCCGAGCCAACGCCTTCAAAAAATCAGATCCCACTAGCCAGTCGCGTCGCCGTCGGCTCCGCGCCAGCATCTCGTACCCCATCGCCCCCCGTGACGCCGCCGAGCGGATCTATATGGCCACGCTGGCGCGGCGCGAAAGCCTCCACTTCCCGGCCCGGGAGCACGCCAAGCTGCGCCTGGCGCGGTTGCTTCCGGCGCGTCTGCGCGACCCGCTGACCCGGGGCGCCATGGACCTGAGCCGCATGCCGTCCCGCCGGCCATGAGCGAACACCTGGCACCCCTGCCCGCCGCCAGTTGAGCGATACTGCTGGGGCGATGGCGACGATCTCCGGCGTGCTCACGGCGATGGCGACGCCGTTCTCGGAGGATCAAGCGCTCGACCTCGAGGCGGCCCGAAAGCTCTCGCGACACCTCGTGGAGAACGGATCGCACGGACTCGTGGTCGCCGGCACCACGGGCGAGTCGCCGACCCTCTCAGACGCCGAAAAGTTGAGCCTGCTGGAGGCGGTGAAGGAGGAGGTGGGCGACCAGGCCACGATCATCTGCGGCACCGGATCCAACGACACGCGCCACTCTGTCGAGCTGACCGGGGCGGCCTGCCGCGCCGGCGCCGATGCCGCACTGGTGGTCACTCCCTACTACAACAAGCCCAATCGCGCGGGCCTGCGCGCTCACTTCCACGCAGTAGCGGAAGCCGCGGGCGACACTCCGGTGATCCTCTACAACATCCCGTCGCGCTGCGTCATCAACCTCGACCTCGCTTTTCTCGCGGAGCTCGCGGGGGAGATCCCCAATGTGACCGCGGTCAAGCAGGCCAATGACGACGATCTCGGGCCCATCGAGGGGCTCGACCTGCTGGCCGGGAACGACACGGTCTTCCTCCGTTGCCTGGAGCTGGGAGGGACCGGTGGAATCCTGGTCTCCTCGCACCTCGTCGGGCCCGAGATGCGGGCGATCTACGACGCCGTGACCGCGGGAAACGGCGCCCGTGCCCACGAGCTTGACGCCCAGCTCCAGCCGATCTACGAGGCCACCACGGTGACCAGCAATCCGATTCCGGTCAAGGCGGCGCTCGAGATGCTGGACATCATCGAGGGCCACGTGCGGCTGCCGATGGTCCCCGCGAGCCAAGAGGAACGGGCCGCGATCAGGGCGGCACTGGAGCGACAGGGGCTGCTGGTCGCCGGCGGCACGACCGGCTAGTGGTCCACTAGATGCAGCAGCGTCCGGCGCCGGGCGAGGGTATCGCGGGGTGACGGCGGCGCTTCGTGTCCTGCCGCTCGGCGGGCTCGGCGAGATCGGCAAGAACATGACCGTCGTCGAGCACGAGGGCCGGATCGTCGTGGTCGACACGGGGCTCATGTTCCCGACGACCGAGATGCTGGGCATCGACCTGGTGCTTCCCGACTTCTCCTACCTGCGAGACCGTGCCGACTCGATCGAGGCGATCGTCCTCACTCACGGCCACGAGGATCACGTCGGCGCGCTTCCCTACGTGCTCCGAGAGCTCGGCATGCCGCCCGCCATCTACGGCGGCGCTCTGACCGTTGGCCTCGTGCGCTCCAAACTCGAGGAGCACCGGCTCCGGGAGGCCCCCCTGGAGGTGCTCGAGGCCGGCGAGCGGGTGCCCGTCGGCCCGTTCGAGCTGGAGCTGGTCCACATGGCGCACTCGATCCCCGACTCGCGGGCGGCCGTCCTGCGCACGGACCTCGGCACCCTGCTGATCACCGGCGACTACAAGTTCGACCAGACCCCTGTCGACGGGCGGCCAGCCGACGTCTCACGGCTCGCTGAGCTGGGGCGCGAGGGGGTCCTCTGCCTCTTCGGCGACTCGACGAATGCCGACCGGCCCGGGGTGGCGCCGTCGGAGTCGAGCGTGGGCCCCGCGCTGCGCGATCTGTTCTCCCGCTGCCCCGGCCGGATCATCGTCACCTCGTTCGCCTCCAACGTGCATCGGGTCCAGCAGGTGATCGACGCGGCCGCCGAGCTCGACCGGCGCGTGGCGCTCGTCGGCCGCTCCATGCGCAAGAACTTCAACATCGCAGCCAACCTCGGCATCGCTCAGGTTCCGGAGGGCATGCTGATCCCGGCACGCGAGATCGAGTCCTTCCCTGACCACGAGGTGGTCGCGATCTCGACCGGAAGCCAGGGGGAGCCTCTGTCCGCGCTGCGGCGCATGGCCCACGCAGACCACGCCGACGTCGAGCTTCACTCGGGCGACACGGTGATCTTCTCGGCCACCCCGATCCCCGGAAACGAGCGCTCGGTGAACGAGACGATCGATCGAATCTTCGAGATCGGCGCTGAGGTGGTGACCGCGGCCGATGCGCCCATCCACGCGTCGGGCCACGGATGGCAGGAGGAGCTCAAGCTGATGCTCAACCTGACCCGTCCGCGCTACGTGATGCCCGTTCATGGCGACCACAAGCGCCTGCGCCTCCACGGCGCCCTGGCCGAATCGGTGGGAATCGAGCCGGAACGGATCTTCAAGGGACGCAATGGCCTGGCCCTCGAATTCGACGAGTCCGGGGCTCGCCTCGGCCCCGAGCTCGGCGCTGGAATGATCTTCGTCGACGGTGTCGACATCGGCGATCCCGACGATGTCGCGCTTCGCGATCGCCGCGCCCTGTCGGCGGATGGCGTGTTCATCGTCGTCGCGACGATCGCCTCCGACGACGGCTCGCAGGTAGCGCCGCCGGAGATCATCTTCCGGGGGGTGCCGTTCGTGGAAGAGGCCGACGGGCTGGTTGAGGAGCTGCGCGAGGTGGTCGGCAATTCGCTCGCTGAGGCGGCGCGGCACGCAGAGCGCGAGACCACGCTCCTCCAGCAGGATCTGCACGACGACATCGCCGCCTTCGTCTACGAACGGCTTCGCCGCCGGCCGATGGTGCTGCCGGTGGTCGTCGAAGTGTGAGCCGGGGTGGTTGTTACCCTGGCCGTGATGCTCGGGGGGCCAAGCCGGGAAGCTGACGCCGGCGTGCTCGCGACGGGGAACCGCGCCACGATGCGCCGCACGGTCCTCGCGGTCGCCCTGGTCGCCGCGCTTGCCGCTCCCGCGTCCGCCTCCGGCGCCCCTCCGAAGGCGGCGGCGAGGCTCAAGGCAGCGAGCGCACCTGTGAGCGAGCTCGAGCCGGCGGCGGCGATCCCTCTGCCCGGGGGCACGACCGTGTACCGGTTCCAGCAGCGTGTCTCGGGAGTGAACGTTCTGGATGCCCAGGCGGTGGTGAGCGACCCGAAGGGGGCGCCGCCCGCCCTCGTGGCCGATTCGAGCAAGCCAAACATCGAGCGCGCTCCGTCGCCGCAGATCGAGAGGGCGGTGGCGGTCGAGACAGCCATTCGTGCGGCGCAGGTCCGGCGGCTGCGCGCACATTCGTCGGCCAGGCTGGCGATCGACCCCGGCGCCGGCGGCACCCTCGTTTGGCGGGTCGTCATCCCGTCCGCGCAGCCGCTGGGTGACTTCGAGGTCCTGGTCGACGCGGTCTCCGGCGCCGTCGTGCGGATCAGGAACCTGCTGCAGGACTCGAGACAGGGCCACGCGCAGCTCTTCAACCCCAATCCGGTCGCACAGGCGCGGAGCTCGTCCACGCTTCGGGACCGCCACGACAAGAACTACGGCCGGTTGACCTCGCTGCGTCATCCGGTCACGCTTCACGACATCCGGAGGGGCCAGCGGTGTCTGCACGGCAAATGGGTACACGCGATGGTCGGCACCGACGCGCGGGAGGTGTGCAAGCGGGGGCTCAATTGGCGGGGGGTCAAGCGGTCGAAGGACCGCTTCGAGGCCTTGATGGCCTACTTCCACATCGATCGCGCCCAGCGCTACATCCAAAGCCTCGGATTTGGCGCAGGCGGCGCTGAGGGGATCAACAAGCGGACCCAGGTCGTCGTCGCTGACGCGTTCAGAGACGACAACTCGTTCTTCTCGCCCGCAACCCGGAAGATCAAATACGGCAGCGGTGGCGTGGACGACGCCGAGGACGCCGACGTGATCGTGCACGAGTACGGCCACACTCTTCAGGACGACCAGGTTCGGCGGTTCGGCCAGGGCGAACAGGCTGGGGCGATCGGCGAGGGGTTCTCCGACTTTTGGGCCGCGGTGATGTCGTCCCGCGCCCGGGGGACCAGCAACAGGGACGACGTCTGCATCTTCGACTGGGACGGCACCACCTGGGGAAGGTTCGTGCCCGCGTTCAACCGCCGATGCGGCCGGCGTGCGGACAGGGACGACACGCTGGCGGAGGGCCAGGACAGGTGCGGGTTCGAGATCCATTGTGTGGGCGAGGTCTGGTCGAGCGCCCTGTGGGACCTGCGCGGCCAGGTCGGCGGTCGCACCCTGGATCGGATGGTGCTCTCGTCGCAGTTCATGTACACGACCCACGAGCATTTCGACGATGCGGTCGAGGCGCTGATCGCCGCCGATCAGGCCTCCGGCGGGGCGAATAAGCCAGCGATCTGCGCCGAGATGGAAACCCAGCGCGAGATCGACGTGGCGGACTGCCCCTGACCGACCGGCCCGGAAAAGACTGACCCGCCGGCGTCAGGGAGGGGGAACACCGGCGGGTCGCTTTGGCTCAGACTGGCCAACGTTCACCCGTCGAGGCGGTGTCGGGGGGTTCCCCGGCGGGTGTGTTGTCTCGTCCAGGGGCAAAGTATAGGGATTGTGTAAACGGATCCTAAGATCTGGCGGCGGCGCGACCCCTCCGAATCCGCGGTATTTCCAGGACCTAGCGGACGAGCGGCGGTTCCGCCAACTGGCGGGCCGTCGATTCGGGTGTCGGCAGCGGGAGCCGCACCGTGAAGCGCGCCCCACCGGTCGCGGAGGCACCGGCGTCGACTTCGCCGTCGTGGGAGATCGCGACCGCCTTCACGATGGCGAGGCCCAGCCCGGCCCCGCCGCCTTCGCCGATGTCGGCGGGGCCTGCGCCCCGAACGAACCTGGAGAACACCTGCTCCTCCATGCCCGGCGGAAGCCCGGGGCCGTCGTCGGAGACCTCGAGCACGGCATCCCCGTTGCGGCGCTCGACGGCGACCCGGATCTCCGTGCCCGGGGGGGTATGGCGCAGGCCGTTGTCGAGCAGGTTCACGGCCAGCCGGTGCAGCTCGTCCGGGTTGCCCTCCACGGTCACCTGGCCGTGGTCGGCCAGGGTCAGGCGGTGGCCGTCGGCCACGGGACGCACCTCGGAGAGGGCGGCGGCGGCGACGGCCCCGAGGTCGCACTCACGCCGGGCACCGGTGCGTCCGGCGTCGGCGCGGGCGAGCAGCAGCAGGTCGGAGACCAGCCGGCTCATCCGCCTCGCAGAGTTGAGGGCCGAGTCGATCATCTCGCCCTCCTCGCCGCGCCGCTCGACCGCCTCCAGTCGCTCCTGGAGCAGCTCCAGGTTGGCCAGGATGCTGGTCAGCGGGGTGCGTAGCTCGTGGGAGGCGTCGGCCACGAACTCGCGCTGCGCCTGCATCATCTGCTCGGTCTCCGAGCGCGCCGCGTCGAGCTCGCGGAGCATCTGATCCAGGGTGCGCGCCAGTTCGCCGACTTCGTCGTCCGTCTCCGGCTCGGGGATCCGCAGCGACGGGTCGCGCGTGGAGGCGATCTCCCGCGCCTTTGTGGTGAGCGTGGACACCGGGCGCATCGCCCGCCGGCCTATAGCGATCCCCGCCAGACCCGCGAGCAGCGTGCCGCCGAGCACGCCGCCCCCGAGAAAAAGCCACAGCTTGCTGATCGTCGCGTCGAGGTTGTCCGTGTTGCGGCCGTACTGGAGCGTAAAGGTGGACGTGCTGATCGTCGCCACTCGCATTGAGCCGATATCGCGGACACCGTCGGTCGTCGGCCCCAGCGGCGGCGCTGCTCTAGGAATCTTCACCGAGCCCACCGGCGTGATCGCGCGGACGGCGGCCTTCCCCGTGAGCGTCAGGTCTCGCAGTTGGGCCGCCAGATGGGGGTCGCTGGCGAGCTGAGGGTCCAGGGCAAGGCGTGCCGCGTCGTCGCGAAGCTCGTCGTCGAAGTCGGTCTGCAAGCGGTTCGAGGTCAGCCGTCCAACCACGACGGCGAAGATGACCAGGATGACCAGTGTCAAGATGGTCGAGACCGCCGCCAGCCGCCAGCGGACCGGCCACCGCTTGGGCGTCAGCGCTGCGACGATGCGCTCAAGCCGCTTCATCCCGAGCCGCCTTGACGACGTACCCGGCGCCACGCTTGGTGTGGAGGAGGCGCGGTTCGCCGCCCGCTTCGAGCTTCCGCCGCACGTTCGAGATGAAGACGTCGATCGTGTTGGTCATCGCCATCGGGTCGTAGCCCCAGACCTCCTCCAGGAGGCGCTCCCGGGAGACGACCAGCCGCTCGTTGCGCATCAGGTACTCGAGCAGCTCGAACTCGCGGTTCGTGAGGTCGATCGGGCGATCGCCCCGGTAGACGTCGCGAGTGTCGGGATTGAGTCGAAGGTCGCCCACCGTCAGGGAGGCCGTCCCCTGCGGAGGCCGCCGTCGCATCAGCGCCCGCATTCGCGCCAGCAGCTCCTTGCGCTCGAACGGCTTCATCAGATAGTCGTCTGCTCCCGAGTCGAGCCCCTCGACCCGATCCTCCGTGTCGGTGCGGGCGGTGAGGATGAGGATGGGCGCGTCGCTTTCGGCGCGCAAGCGGCGGCAGACCTCGACGCCATCCAGCTTCGGCAACCCCAGGTCCAGGATCACGAGGTCCGGCACGAAGGCCTCTGCCATCTCGAGCGCTTCGACGCCGTCCTGCGCCGAGCGCACCTCGTGGCCCTCCTGACGCAGGGCACGCCGGAGGACGTCAGCAATCGCGGCGTCGTCTTCGACGACCAGGACGCGACCGGTCACGGTATCCGTGGCAAGCATCACGAACAGGTTAGCCCTGGAAGCGCCAAATTAAGTGGATCTTTAGCGGCTGTTTATTCCGCAGGGGTCGATGCAGCCACGTCGAACCGCACTGGTGGATTTACCGTGACGCTTCCTTGGACACGTAAACAGCGCCGCAAGCCACGCCGGGGCGCCGGCCGGCAGCGTCCGCAGCCCCGAAACCGGTCACGGTCGCCACGCCGGCCGCGCGCCGCGCTTGGAGATGCCCGCTCGCTGATCGCCGGGCTGGAGCAGCGCCACCTCGATGTGGTCGGGCTGTGCCTGGTGGCCGCCGGTGTCTATCTGGGCTGTGTCCTCTATGCAGGCTGGGACGGAGGACCGGTTGGGGAATGGCTCCAGCGGGCGCTGGAGAACGCCGCCGGCCGCATCGCCTATGTGGTGCCGCTGGCGCTCGCGGGTTGGGGCATGGCCCTGGTGATGCGCCCGTTCATAGCCGCCCCCGGGGCCCTGAACGCAGGGGCGGTGCTAGTGCTCGCCTCGCTGCTCTTGGCCTTCGCGGCTCAGACCGTCGGCCTGGGGCCCGGCCACCCGGCGCGCCACGGCTACTTCGAGCAGCGATTCTTCGCCGTTCACGGAGGGGCCGCCGGCGAAGCCCTGTACTGGGCCGCCACGACGCTCTTCCAGCGCCTCGGTGCACAGGTCCTGGCCGTCCTGATGTTCGTTAGCGGCCTGCTGCTGCTCACCGGAACCACCGTCGCGAGCCTTCTGTCAGGGGCCGGCCGGGTCGCGCGGAGCGCAGGCGCCGGAACGCGCGACCTGGCAAAGACCGTCCGCTCGCCTCGACGGGGCTTGGAGGGCTTCGATGCGCCGGGCGAAGAGGTCGCGATCACCCGAGCCGGTCCGACCGAGCCGCTCGCCGCCGAGACGCTCGCGGGCGATCACCAGACGGAGGGAATCGAAGCCGCGGCAGCTCCCGGTCACGAACTGCCCGAGTGGGAAGAGGAAGAGGCAGAGCTCGAGCCTGACGAGACGGGCGAGCTCCCGCAGGTGGAGGCGCCTCGTGAAGCCGCCGCCTCCGCGACGAGCGACGAACGCACCCCGATGGGAAACCAGCGAAGCGCGGTCACCGAGTCGGACGAGATCGACTACGCGGTTCCCGCCGCCGGCGTGCTCCAGCGCGGCAAGGGGGATCCGGGCCCCGATATCCGGGATCGCGAGACAGTTGCGAAGGCGCTCTTGGACGCGCTCCGGCACTTCGGCGTCGAGGCCAAGCTGCTGGGGGTGGTCAGCGGGCCGCACGTGAGCCGTTACGAGCTGCAGCTTGCCCCGGGCACCAAGGTCTCCAAGGTGGCCAGGCTCCGCGACGACCTGGCGTATGCCCTCGCCTCCACCGAAATCCGGATCCTGGCGCCCATCCCGGGCAAGAAGGCGGTTGGCGTGGAGGTGCCCAACCAGAAGCGACGCCTGGTCCGGCTCGGCGACATCTACGACGGGCGTCCGAAGGGCTCCTCGCCGCTGGCCGTCTGGCTCGGCAAGGACGTCTCCGGGCAGTCCGTCTCGGCGGACCTGGCCCCGATGCCTCATGCGCTCGTGGCCGGCACCACCGGGTCGGGCAAGTCGGGGTGCATCAACGCGATGCTGTGCTCGGTGCTGCTGCATGCCTCTCCGAACGAGGTTCGCCTGGTGCTCGTCGACCCGAAGCGCGTCGAGCTGAACCACTACGAGCGCCTGCCACACCTGCTCACCCCGGTCGTCACCAATCCGCGACTGGCTGCCAACGTGCTCGCCAACCTGATCGGTGAGATGGAGAGTCGCTACGGCGTCATGAGCGACGCCAAGGCGCGTAACCTGAACGAGCTCAACCAGGCCCGTCGCCGGGCCGGCGAGGCGCCGCTGCCGTACATCCTCTGCGTGATCGACGAGTTGGCCGACCTGATGATGGTCGCGCCCGCCGACGTCGAAGACTCCATCATTCGTCTGGCCCAGAAGTCGCGCGCCGTAGGCATCCACCTGGTACTGGCAACTCAGCGCCCGTCGACCGACGTGATCACCGGGACGATCAAGGTGAACATCCCGGCGCGCATCGCCTTCTCCGTTGCCTCACAGGTCGACTCGCGCGTGATCCTCGACCAGGGAGGCGCCGAGACCCTTCTCGGACAGGGGGACATGCTCTTCCGACCGGTCGGGACGTCGAGGCTCCAACGCCTCCAGGGCGCATTCGTCGCCGAATCCGAGATCGCCAAGCTGGTCTCTCACTGGGCGCGCCAAGGGGAGCCGGAGTTCGACGAGGCGCTGCTGGAGGTCCGCGAGGGCAGCGGCGATTCCCGAGACGACGAGCTGTCGCCGGATCACGATGATCTGCTCGAGGAGGCCGCGCGGATCGTCGTCCAGAGTCAGACCGCGTCCGTGTCGATGATCCAGCGTCGGCTTCGGGTCGGCTACACGCGTGCCGGCCGCCTGATCGACATGCTCGAACGGCGAGGGATCATCTCGGGGTACGAGGGCTCGAAGCCCCGGCAGGTCCTGGCGTCGGAGGCGGAGCTCGGGCGCATCCTCGAGCTTGCTTCGGAGGAAGGCGGCGACCGCTCCCCCGATGGCCTCAAGGAGGATCGCGAGCCCGACACCGGGGCCGAGCTCGAGGCGCTCAAGGGCTGACCGGACGGCGCGGCGCTGCGGGGGCGGCGAGAATAGCCCTCGTGATGGCCACCAGGGACGAAGCTGACGGGCTGCCGATCGGCGAGGTCCTGAAACGGACCCGCACTCGCCGCAAGCTCGACATTCGCACGGTCGAGGAGCGCACCAAGATCAGGATCAAGTACCTCCGGGCGCTCGAGAACGAAGAGTGGGAGGTGCTCCCCGCGCCCGCCTATGCCAAGGGGTTCCTGCGGACCTACGCCCAGTTCCTCGGCCTTGACGGGGACGCCCTGGTGGACGAGTACCGGCGGACCGTCGAGGCGGCGCAGAACGCAGACCGCGCCTATTCGTTCAGCGAGCCTGTGCTGGAGCGACGCCGTCGACCGGGCGAGGAGCCGCGGCGCGGGTGGCCGGTGTGGGCGTTCGCGCTCGTCATGGTGGCCGCGGCTGTGGTGGCCCTGCTGCTGATCCTGGGATTGACCGGGTCCGAGGATCAAGGGAAGCATCGCCACAAGGGCAAGCACGAGCATGCCGGCCACGCAAGTAAGGGCGACACGAACCAGGGCGGCTCACCCGCAAAACCGGTGACAGTGGCGCTGATCACGCGCGACGCCATGGAGGTCTGCCTCGTGACCGGCGACGGGCGGGCGCTGATCGACAGCCAGACGCTGATCTCGGACAGCAAGGAGGGGCCCTTCCAGCCGCCGGCCGACCACTACCGTCTCGACCTCACGAGCGGGGGAGCGCTCACCCTGATCCTCGACGGCCAGCCACGCTCCCTGCGCTCGCGCGGGCCGGCGAGCTACGAGATCAGCCACGAGGACGTGCAAGAGATCAACTACAAGGGCCCGAGGTGCCCCTGACCGCATGGCCGTGAGCGGCGACGCGGTTCGAGCCGGAATTGTGGTCACGGGCACCGAGGTCCTGACCGGTCGGGTCACGGACCGCAACGGCCCGTGGATCTCGGAGCGACTCGGCGAGCTGGGCGTGGACGTGACCCACATCCTGTGCGTCGGGGACCGTGCCGGCGACCTCGAGGCGGCGCTGCGTTTCCTCGCCGCTCAGGGTGCTGAGCTGATCGTCACCAGCGGTGGGCTTGGCCCGACCGCCGACGATCTCACGGCCGAGGTGATCGCCAGATTCGCCGGGCGCGAGCTGGTCCTCGACGAGGGGATGGAGGCCAAGATCGGTCGCATACTGGCCCGGTTTGCCCGGCGGCTGCGCTTCGATACCGACGCGCTTCGCGAGGCAAACAGAAAGCAGGCGATGGTGCCGCAAGGCGCGACCGCCATCGACCCCGCCGGAACCGCTCCCGGCCTGGTCGTGCCCACAGACGGGCCGACCGTGATCGTCCTGCCCGGACCGCCGCGCGAACTGCAGGCGATGTGGCCGGCGGCGCTCGATTCGGAGCTCGCGCGCGCGGTGCTCGGGCGTGCGAGCCCATTTCAGGGCTACACGCTGCGCCTGATCGGAATCCCCGAATCGGAGATCGCCAAGACCTTGCGCGAGGTCGAGCGCGACACCGACCTGTCGGCGCTCGAGGTCACGACCTGCCTGCGGGGAGGCGAACTGGAGATCGACGTCCGTCATCGCGAAGGCGCGGACGCCGCGGCGGCGGCGGTGCGCGCGGCGGTCGAAGAGCGTCACGGCCGCTACCTGTTCTCGGACGACGGCACCACGATCGACGAGCTGGTGGCGGGGCTCTTGCGCGGCCGGCGAGTGGGCCTGGCCGAGTCGTGCAGCGGCGGCCTGCTGGCGGCCCGCCTGACGGCGATCCCGGGGGCCTCCGATTACGTCGCCGGCAGCGTCGTCGCCTACTCGAACCAGGCGAAGTCCGACCTGCTCGGCGTTGACCCGGCGCTGATCGAGCGTCATGGCGCCGTCTCGCCGGAGGTCGCCGAGGCGATGGCCGACGGAGCTCTGGAGCGCTTCCATGGCGACGTCGCCGTCTCGGTCACCGGGATCGCGGGCCCCGACGGCGGCACGGCGGAGAAGCCGGTCGGTTACGTCTGTTTCTGTGCCAAGCTCGATGACGGACGGACCCTCGCCCGCGACCCGGTGATTCCCGGGGGCCGCCAGGACATCCGCGAGCGCTCCGCGCTGGTCGGGCTTCACATGCTGCGAATCCTGCTCGGTGGAGGGGAGCCACCGCTGTAGTGCCCGATTCTCCTGAGCCGTTCGAAATTCACGTGGCCGACCAGGTCCTCGATGACCTGGGCGCACGACTGCGCCGGACGCGCTGGCCGCAGCAGCCCGCCGAGGAGGGCTGGCAGCTCGGCGTTGACATAGCCTACCTGCGGGAGCTGTGCGAATACTGGGCCGACCGGTACGACTGGCGCGCGTTCGAGTCGCGGCTGAACAGCTTCGAGAATCTGCGCTGGAACGGCCTGCACCTGATGAGGGAGCGAAGCGGGCAGGACGGCCTGCCCGTGATGCTGATCCATGGCTGGCCGGGTGGACCGATCGAGTTCCTGGCCCTGATCGGGCTACTGGTGGAGGCGGGGCACGACGTGGTCGTCCCTTCCCTGCCGGGGTATGGGTGGTCCGAGGACCCGGACAGCGCGCTCAGCGCGACCGCGGTCGCGAAGCGGTTGCGGGCGCTGATGGAGGACGGCCTGGGGTATGAGCGCTATGCCGTCCAGGGCGGCGACTGGGGGGCGAACATCGCGGCGCGGATGGCTCTCGACTCGCCGGCGACCGTGGCCGCGGTGCACGTCAACGCCGTTTCGGTGCTCCCGGTCCCGCGCGACCTCACCGAGCTGCCCATCAGCGAAGCCGAGCAGGCCTACGTGGAGATCGGCACGCGCTGGCGGAACCGCGAGGGCTTCCACCTGTTCCTGCACTCCGCGGCGCCCGATGCCGTGGGCGTTGCCTTCAACGACTCGCCCGCAGGTCTGGCCGCCTGGCTGGTGGAGAAGTACCGGCGCTGGAGCGATTGCGACGGCGAGGTGGAACGGCGGTTCTCGAAGGACCAGTTGTGCAGTTTCCTGACCATGTACTGGGCGACCGGGACGATCACCTCCTCGATGCGGCTCTACCTCGGGGAGCGCCGCGATCGGTGGCGGCTCGACCCCGGTGAGCGGATCGAGGTCGCGGCCGCGGCCGCCGACTTTCCCGCCGAGATCGTCAGGCCGCCGCGAGAGTGGGCGGAGCGGATCTTCGCCGACCTGCGGCGCTGGACCGAGATGCCGCGCGGCGGCCACTTCGCCGCCTTCGAAGAGCCCAAGCTCCTGGCCGACGACCTGATCGCGTTCCTGGCCGGCGTGGAAGGCTGAATGGTTCGCCGACCATCACGCTCCCCGTAGGGCGGGGCCGCCAAGAAGTTCGTGATCAACCCGAACGATCTGATCCCCGCCTGAGCGCCGAGCGCGGGCTAGCCGAAGAACGAGCGCAGCCGGTCGACCACCAGCTGCGGCCGCTCATTGACGATGAAGTGGCCGGAGTCGGGCACCACCTCCACCTCGAGGTCGTCGGCATGGCCCTCGTGGCCGGCGAGCAGCTTCGGTGACACGTATCGGTCGCGCTCGCCGAACACGATCCTGGTCGGCACGGTGAGCCGGTGATCGCGCCACTTCCCGGCCAGGACCTCTCGAAAGACGCGCTGGTAGTAGCGATAAAGCCGGCTGACGGCGAGGGCGCGGGAGCGCTCGCGGAAGCTGTCCACGTACGCCTCTATCTCCTCCGCCGCGAACGGGTCGCCGACGTTGCCGCGGCTGAGGATCGTTCGCGCGACCCAGCCCTCGTGTGAAAGGCGGGGGCCGAGACCCGGCGCTGCCAACAGCCAGGTGTACCAGCCACGCCAGCCCTCGGCGACGAGCTTCGGGGTGATCTGTGGCCACACATGCGGGGCGTTCAACACGACCAGGCGCTCGACCCGATCCGGGTGGAGGAGGCCGAGCAGCATCGTCGTCCAGCCGCCCCAGTCGTGCCCGGCGACGAATGCACGCTCGATGCCCAGCGCGTCCAGCAGAGCGACCTGGTCGGCAGCGAAGGTCTCGCCGTCGTAGCCGTGCTCCGGCGCCTCGCTCCAGCCGAAGCCACGCAGGTCCGGGGCGAGCAGTCGGCGCTCGTCTCGCAGGGCGCCGATCACCCGACGCCACATGTACCAGTGCTGGGGCCAGCCGTGAAGCAGCAGGATCGGGGGCTTCGCGGAGTCGGTGGGCCCCGCCTCGGCAAGGTGAACTCGCAGACCGTTCAGGTCAACGAACCGGTGCTCGACACCCTCCACCCGAGGGAATTCGGCGCTCATCGCGCTGCAATCTATTTGCGAATCACGGGCTTTGAGCGATCGTCCAGCGCATAGGTTGGGGTTGTGATGGCCAAGGAGCGGCTGAAGAGCCCGCGGGCGCGCCTGTTCGTTGCGCTCGACCTGCCGGAGCGGGTGCGCGAGGGGCTGGTCGCCTGGCAGCACGAAGCGCTCACCGACCCGGCTCTGCGGCCCGTCGCCGCCGAGGCGCTGCACGTGACCCTCTGCTTTCTGGCCTACCAGGCCGAGCGCGACATCGAGCCGATCGCCGAGGCCATGCGCTCCGCCGGCGCGCGGCCCGTGCCGGCGCGATTCAAGGAGGAGCCGGTGGCGGTGCCTCCAAACCGCCCCCGCCTGTTCGCGGTCGATACCGAGAGCGAGGGGGCAGAGGTGCTCCAAGCGGAGCTTTCCGACCGACTCGAGGCGAGGGGTTTCTACCGCCCCGAAGAACGGGCGTTCTGGCCCCACGTGACCGTAGCCCGGATCAAGCCGTCCAAGCGCTCCGACTCGGATCGGCGTGGGCATCGGAGGGGGCGTCCGATGCGCGTCGAGGCACCCCCCGGCCCGCTGCCAGCAGAGCTCCTGGAGCCCTTTAGTGCTGTCCGAATGACGCTCTACCGTTCGCGCCTGCGGCCCAGCGGCGCGGAGTACGCGGCCCTGGCCGAACTCGACTTGCCGCCTGGCGAGGCGGAGAAAAGGTGATGACGATGGCAGATGAGAAAAAGACGGCCTCCCGCTCGGCGAGCGGCTCCAGGAACGGCCCCGGCGACAAGGAGGCGAAGGCCAAGGACGCGGCTCTCCAGGCCGCGGTGACCCAGATCGAGCGCCAGTTCGGTCAGGGGTCGGTGATGCGCCTCGGCGACGAGAGCGCCGTCCAGGTGGAGGCGATCTCCACCGGAGCCCTCTCGCTCGATATCGCGCTCGGCGTCGGCGGCGTGCCGCGGGGGCGGATCGTCGAGATCTTCGGGCCGGAGTCCTCCGGCAAGACGACGCTCGTCTACCACATCATCGCCGAGGCGCAGGCGCTCGGCGGGATCTGCGCCTTCGTCGACACCGAGCACGCGATCGACCCGATCTACGCAAGGCGGATCGGCGTCGACGTCGACGAGTTGCTCGTCTCTCAACCCGACTACGGCGAGCAGGCGCTCGAGATCGTCGATGTCCTGGTCCGCTCGGGCGCGGTGGACCTGGTCGCGATCGACTCGGTGGCCGCGCTGACGCCGCGAGTCGAGCTCGAGGGCCAGATGGGGGAGACCCAGGTCGGCCTGCAGGCGCGGCTGATGTCGCAGGCGCTGCGGAAGCTGGCCGGGAACCTCAGCCGGGCCAACACGGTGTGCGTGTTCACCAATCAGATCCGCGAGAAGATCGGCGTCAGCTATGGGAGCCCCGAGACCCAGCCGGGCGGCCGGGCGTTGAAGTTCTATTCCTCGCAGCGGCTCGACATCCGCCGCATCGAAACCCTCAAGGAGGGCACCGAGGCGGTCGGAAACCGGGTCAAGGTGAAGGTGGTCAAGAACAAGGTCGCCGCCCCCTTCCGGCTGGCGGAGTTCGACATCGAGTACGGAGTCGGGATCTCCAGAGAAGGCTGCCTGCTCGACCTGGCGGTGGAGCACGATCTGGTGCGGAAGTCCGGCTCGTTCTTCTCCTATGGCGAGTTGCGGCTCGGCCAGGGTCGCAACAACACCAAGCAGTATCTGGCCGAGAACCCGGAGACCGCTCGAGAGATCGAGGCGAAGCTGGCAGACGCCATGGGGATCGAGCTGCAAGGGCCAAGTGGCAAGCCGGGATCCGGGCGGGGCGCCGATGCGACGCCAATCGCCGACGGCGCCGCAAAGGCCGAGGAGTCTGAGCGCAAGGCAGCCTAGCCCGGCGTGGCCGGGAGGGCACCAGACGCCTTCGAGGCCGCACTCGCGTGGCTGCGGCACAAGGAGCGAGCGACCGCTGAGGTGGTCGCATGGCTGGCAGGGCGCGGCTATGCCTCCGAGGAGATCGAAGCCCAGATCGCTCGCCTGACGGAGATTGGCGAGCTCGACGACGAGCGTTTCGCCTGTCGCTATGCGGAGGACAAGCGGGAGCTGCGCGGTTGGGGCCCCGAGCGGATCCGCGAGTCGCTCGCCTCGCGCGGGGTCGCTTCCGCCCACGTCGAGACGGCGTTGGAGGCCGATTCGCACGATGCCCAGGTGCAAAGGGCTAGCGATCTGCTCGCCCGACGCGGCCGGCCCCTGGATGTCGATGGTGACCGAGGGCGGGCGCTCGCCTACCTGACGCGGCGCGGCTACGAGTACGAGGTGGCCTACGAGGCTGTCCGCGCGGCGGCAACCCGGCCCGCACGAGCGGGTTAGGGCTTGTCAGACGGGGTACCCATCTCTACGATCCAGGAGGCGACCGTAGGCCGCCCGAAGACACGAATTGATGCTGTTACAGGCTTTGAAACCGAGAACGCAAACCACTTCCAGCAGCCCCCGAGAGCGGGAGGATTCGCGCCTGACCTAGGCGCCCCAGCGCGATAGCGGAACAGCGCGATAGCGGAAATAAGTGTCTCCGGCGCCGCCGGTTGCGGGCCCCACGACCAAGGGTGGGGCCCTGGGCAAAGAAGCGGGCAGACCGCCCGAAAGGAATTGATGGCGATGGAGATACGCGCGCTGTTGCAGCCGTGGAGACGAGGCTCGAGCGGGAGCGAGGCCGCCGGGGGGGTGCGCGAGGGCGCCGTGGTCCCGGTGTCGGAGGAGCTCGCCGCGCGTCGGGGCGAAATCGCGCGGATGGAGGAGCAGGCTCTCCGCGAACGGGAGTCGCTGGAAGTGCAACGCGGCGACCTCGAGCGGCGCACGAACGCGCTCGAGGATCGTGAGCGCAACCTGCACCACCAGTCCGAGGAACTGAAGCGCGCCAAGCGAGTGCAGCGGCGCGAGCTCGAGCGCATCTCGGGTCTCGGAGCTTCCCAGGCCAAGCAGCTACTGCTCGCCGACGTGGAGAAGGAGGCTCGGCACCAGGCTGGGGTGAGGCTTCAGGAGATCGAGGCGGAGACCAAGCGCGAGGCCGAGCGCCGCGCTCGAAACATCCTCTCGGTGGCGATGCAGCGGCTGGCGGCCAAACACGCCGGGGACAACACGACCCGCCTCGTCGAGCTGCCCAGCGACGAGATGAAGGGCCGGGTCATCGGCCGCGACGGTCGCAACATCCGGACGCTGGAGAAGCTGACCGGCGTCGACGTGATCATCGACGAGACCCCGGCGGCTGTGGTCCTTTCGAGTTTCGACGGGGTTCGTCGCGAGATCGCGCGCATCACCCTGGAACGCCTGATCGCGGACGGACGTATCAATCCGGCCTTGATCGAGGAGACCTACGAGCACGCCACCCGCGAGATCGACGAGCGAATCGTGGAGGAGGGAGAGCGTGCGGCGCTCGAGGCTCGCGTGCATGGCGTCGACCCCGAGCTGATTCGGCTGCTCGGCCGGCTCAAGTTCCGGACCAGCTACGGGCAGAATGTGCTCGAGCACCTGGTGGAGTGCTCGCACCTGGCCGGGCTGATCGCCGCGGAGCTCGGCGCGTCGGCGGAGACCGCGCGTCGCGCCGCCCTGCTTCACGACATCGGCAAGGCGGTGACCCACGAGGTCGAAGGCCCGCATGCAGCGGTTGGCGCCAACCTGGCCCGTCGCCACGGCGAGGGCGATGCGGTCGCCCACGCGATGGAGGCACATCACAACGAGGTCGAGCCCCGCACCGTCGAAGCGGTGATCGTGCAGACGGCGGACGCGCTCTCCGGGGCTCGTCCCGGGGCTCGCGGCGGCTCGCTGGAGGCGTATGTCGAGCGCCTTCGGGACCTCGAGGGGATCGCGTCACGCTACGACGGCGTCGAGCGGGTCTACGCAATGCGAGCGGGGCGCGAGGTTCGGGTGATCGTGGATCCCGGCAAGATCGACGACGAGCGGGCCGCGTTGATCTCCCACGAGATCGCAGCAGCAATCGAGAAGGAGATGGAGTATCCGGGGCAGATCAGGATCACCGTGATCCGAGAGAGCCGGGCCACCTCCTATGCGAGCTGAGGGCTCGGCGGGCCCTCCCAACGCCCCGCCGTCCGACTAGGATCGCAGCCGCATGGAGGAGACCCTCTTCTACGTCTTCGGAATCGCGCTGGTGCTCTCGGCGGTTGCCCTTTCGGCGATGGGGCTTCGCTCGGAGCGCTTTCCAGCCAGCCGGGTCCTTCTTTTGGGCCTCGTCGCCTACTTTGCGGGGCTCGTGGGCGCAACGGCCACGTTCGCGGTGCTCAACGCCCGCGAGGAGCAGCGCGATAGAGACGCTGAGCACGCCGAGGCCGCCGAAGCGCCACCTGCCGCCGCGGAGCAGGCCCCCCCGACGAGTGGCGGCACAACGACCAGCACTACCACCGAGGCTCCGAAGGGGGGCGGACAGACCGTCCAGGTAAGCTCCCCGGCCGACGGCGGCCTCGAGTACGACCCAAGCAAGCTGACGGCTAAGGCCGGATCCGTGACGATCGACTACGACAACCCGTCGCCGGTCGACCACAGCGTTGCGATCGAGGCGGGCTCCAAGACGCTCGCCGAGAGCGACATCGCCGCCGACACCACCCTGACCGCCTCCGCCGACCTCAAGCCAGGCAAGTACGTCTTCTACTGCACCGTGCCCGGTCACCGAGAGGCGGGCATGGAGGGCACCCTCACGGTCAAGTAGTCACACGCCGGGTCGTTGCCCGTAGTCACCTAATGGCACCAGCCTGAAGATCGTCCGGGTCACCGAGCGGGTTCGAAGGGTGATCGAGCTCAGGCGGCCTCGACCGCGCCTTGCCGCTGGCTCCCTGACTCGCGAGATACTGCGCGGGTGATGTCGCAGGAGAGCCTGGAGCTGGTGCGCCGGGCCTACGAGGCCTACAGCACGGGGCGGGAGGACGCCATCAAGGCCGCCGACCTCTCGGAGTAGGCTGCTTCGCCAGATGCCAATGCGGTACCACGTCACCACGTTCGGCTGCCAGATGAATGAGCACGACTCCGAGCGGATGAAGGGGATGCTCGAATCGCTCGGCTATCAGGAGGCCGCTGAGCGAGCGTCGGCCGATCTGATCCTCTTCAACACCTGCTCCATCCGCGAATCGGCGGACAACCGCTTCGTCGCCCATCTGGGCGAGGCGAAGCGGCTGAAGTCCGAAGATCCCGACCGTGTGGTGGGGGTCGGCGGCTGCTGGGCCCAGTCGGTCAAGGAGGAGGTCTTCGAGCGCTTCCCGTTCGTGGACGTGGCGTTCGGCCCAGGGCAGATCCACCGGCTGGCCGAGTTCCTGACCCAGGACTCGCTCACCGCGCAGGGCTACTTCGAGTTCGAGGACTTTTCGGGCCACCTGCCGGCGAAGCGTGCGCGGGAGTTCCAGGCGTGGGTCCAGATCTCCGTGGGTTGCAACTGCGTCTGCGCCTACTGCATCGTCCCGCAGACGCGCGGGCGGGAGGTGAGCCGGCGGCCAGGGGCACTGCTCGCCGAGATCGAGACGCTCGCCGCCGACGGAGTCCGCGAGGTGACCCTGCTGGGCCAGAACGTGAACAGCTACGGGCGCGACCTGCCGAAGCACGAGCGGATGACGTTCGCCGAGCTCTTGTCGCGCGTCGATGCCGTCGACGGCATCGACCGGATCCGCTACACGAGTCCGCATCCCAAGGACATCCGCGCAGATGTGATCCGCGCCCACGCCGATTTGCCGGCGCTCTGCGAGCACATCCACCTGCCCCTCCAGTCGGGGTCCAGCCGGATCCTGAAGGCGATGCGGCGAACCTATGACCGGAAGCGCTATCTAGACCGCGTCGCTCAGATTCGCGAGCAGATCCCGGATTGCGCGCTGACCACGGACATCATCGTCGGCTTCCCCGGCGAGACGGCGGAAGACTTCGCCGAGACCCTGGAGGTCGCCGACGCGGTGGGATATGACGGGGCGTTCACGTTCATCTTCTCGCCGCGTCGTGGCACCGAGGCAGCGACGATGACGAACCAGGTCCCACACCCCGTGAAGCGAGAGCGCATGGAGCGCCTGGTGCAGCTGGTCCAGCGCCGCGCCCGCGAGCGCGCCCAGCGCTTCATCGGGCGAACCATGGTGGTGCTGGTCGAGGGGCCGAGCAGGACCGATCCGTCCCGGCTTCGGGGCCGGACGGGCCACAACAAGATCGTCAATTTCGAGGGCACCGCCGAGCCCGGGGAACTCGTCGAGGTCGAGATCACTGACGCGACGTCCACAACCCTGTCTGGGCACGAGCTGCTGAGCGCCAGACTCAGCTGAACGAGCCGACCGCTCGGGTCGGCCTCCCAAATATGTTTAGGGCGGGCCGCCCGCCGCTAGCCGAGCAGCCCGCCGAAGCGAGCCGCCAAGCTGCCCTGCCGTGACGGCCCGCCCAGAGCCCGGTCGCCGGGGCAGGCGGGACTCAGTGATACCGGCTACCCGGAATCGGCGAACAGAACCGGCGGCGGCGGGGTTGAAGGCGAGCCTCTCAGTCCTACGCCTTTGCTCCCGGTCGTGGCCGTGGTCGTCAGCGGGACACGTTGAGCTTCAGGTCGGCCACGGCCGTCCGTTCAGCCTCCGTCAGCTCCGTGCTCTCGTCGCGGAAGACGACCCGGCTACGCACGCCGCGGCGGCTACGGTGCATGACGCCGGCTGCCCGGAAACCGATCTTTTCCAGGGCCCGACGCACTGCGACGTTCTCGACCTCGGCTCTGGTGATCAGCACCTCGAACCCGTCGTCGCGAAGGTTTGCCGCGATCCCGGCCCATGAGGCCGGGGCGATTCCGTGTCCCCGGTGCTTGGGGCTGGCGAGGCTGTTCTCGAGGCAGGCGACGCCGTCGGGAAGCTCGTACCAGCCACCACGAGCCGCCTCGAGCCGAAACCCCCTCAAAAAGCAGAAACAGACGAAAGCCGGCTCACGCTCCTTGAGTACGAACCAGAGCTGGTCCCCGTCCGCGACCCGGCGCCGACCCTCCTCGACCGGGACCGCCGGCAGCTCGCGAAGTAACTCGGTATCCGCCTGCGTCCCCCGGTGCAGGTAGTAACCCGCGGCCAGCGTCAGCGGCTCAACGCCTTGGAGATCGAGCGCGTACCACACGTGTTCCACGTCGATGGAGAACACCCGGCCAACCGCTAGGGCCGCAACTGCGAGAACTCCGTGGGTCTCCAGTCCCCTGCGGAGTCGGAAGCTGTACCGGCGAAGCGCTGCAGTCAGGGGCATATGCGGCTCCCGCGCCTGGGTTGTTGCATCGCTGTCGGCATCTGGCATCCCTGCTGCCTCGTCCCTCATCGAGTGCGCTAAAGGCTCACTTTCCCGCGCTGTCGGCCCCGAAACGGTCTGCGTCAGCCAAGGACACTTTAGGGGGGAAGGAGAAAACTCGACGCAGTCGTGGAAGAGTTGGCGGTCACTGGCGCATCAACCGCTTGACCAAGCCATCGAGGGATACGAACTAAAGGTTCTGGCGATATTCGGCCCGACCGGGATCGGGAAGACGGCGGTTGCGGTTGCCGTCGCCGAGCTGTTGCGCGGACGCGAGGAGGACCCCGTCGCCGTCTCCTGCGACGCGATCCAGGTGTATCGGGGACTCGAGACGCTCGCCGGCACAGCCACACCTGGCGAGCGGTCGCATCTGGAGCACCGCCTCGTCAGCTTCGTGGACGTCAGGGGTGAGTTCAGCGCCGGGCAGTTCGCGAGCCTGGCGCACACGGAGATCGATCAGCTGCTGGCGGAGGGGCGACGGCCAATCGTGGTCGGGGGCACCGGGCTCTACCTGCGCGCCGCTCTCGCGGACCTCGACCTTCGACCGCCGGTCCCGCCCGAGCTGCGGGTAGAGGTCGAGGCCGCAATCGCCGCCCAGGGTCCCGAGGCGCTCCATGGCGAGCTCGACCCGGACGTCGCGGCGACGGTTCATCCTAGGGACCGAAAGCGGATCGCCCGGGCCCTCGAGCTCCAGCGCGCCGGGGTCGATCCGCCACAAGGAAGCGAACAGCTCTGGACGGCGAGGCTCCGCCGCCCCACGTTCCTGGTCGGCCTCACCATCGACCGCGAGGAGCTGGGGCGCCGGATCGACGCGAGGGTGGAGGAGATGATCGCCGCTGGTGCCGCGGGGGAGGCGCGGCGGGCTGCCGAAGCCGGCGCCTCTCGCACCGCCCGCGCGGCGCTCGGCTTCGACGAGCTCTTGGCCGGCGATGCGGAGGGGGTCAAGCGAGCGCATCGCGCCTACGCGCGCCGCCAGCTCACCTGGATGCGCAAGATGCCCGGCGTCGAGCTGGTTCACTGCACCGGCCGCGACGACCGCAGCGTCGCGGCGGAGGTCGTCGCGGCCCTCGACGGCTGAGCGCTCCCCTCGGGTGCGCCCGGGGATCGAATAGCTTCTCGGCGATGCGGTTCGAGAAGTGGCAGGCGCTCGGCAATGACTACGTGATCGTCGAGGCCGGCGGCCTGCCGTGGGAGCTCACTGCCGAGCGGGTGCGGCGCCTGTGCGCCCCGCACTTCGGGATCGGATCCGACGGGATCCTGTTGCTCTCGCCGGCTCAGGACCCGCGCCAGGTAGCCGAGCTGCGGATCTTCAACCCGGACGGCTCGGAGGCCGAGCTCTCCGGCAACGGGGCGCGGCAGGCGGCGCTCTACCTACGGCGTGCCGGCTGGACGGACACCGACGAGTTCTCGATCCTCACCAAGGCGGGCGAGATTCGCCCTGCCATCACCGCGTCGGACACGGCAACCCTGGCAATCGGCAGGGCGTCGGTGAGCTCCGCCGACTTTCCCTCCGGCGGCGCCGACGGCCGCGGCGTGGTTGCGGTAGGCGGGCGCCGGTGGGCCTTCCAACATGTGTCGATCGGCAATCCGCAGTGCGTCATCGAGGCGGGCGAGGAGGTTGAGGAGCTGGACCTGAGCGCGGTCGGCCCCGAGATCGAGCGGAACGAGCTGTTTCCGAACCGCACCAACGTCTCCTTCGTGAGGTTCGCGGATTCCGCCGTCAGGGCGCGCATCTTCGAGCGAGGAGTGGGGGAGACGCTGTCCTCGGGGACCGGCGCCAGCGGTGCGGCGGTGGCGGCGGTGCTGCGTGGTGCGAGCAGCCCGATAGTGGTGACGCTGGACGGAGGAGAGCTTCAGGTCGATGTGGACGAGAACCTCGAGGTGAGGCTGACGGGGACCGCGGAGCCGGTGTTCCAGGGCGAGCTGTCGCCCGAGCTCGTGCGCGCGCTGGAGACCGTCTAGGACTCGACGACCACGCGGTCGCCTCGGGCGCTTACCCTTCCCCTTCGGATGGCCACCCCCGAGACGTCCAAGCCCGCCCTGGTCGCACCCTCTCGGCGCCTGGAGGCAGTGCCCGCCTACATGTTCGCCGAGCTCGAGCGGCGCGTCGCGGAGAAACGCCAGGCGGGCGTCGACGTGATCAGCCTTGGGATCGGCGACCCGGATCGTCCCACGTTCCCGCATGTGGTCGAGGCGATGCAGACGGCTGTCGCGGATCCGGCCAACCACCGGTACCCAACCAATCGCGGCCGCGAGGAGTACCGGAACGCCTGCGCCGAGTTCTATGCCGAGCGCTTCGGGGTCGAGATCGATCCGGAGTCCGAGGCGATGCCCGCAATTGGGGCCAAGGAGTGCATCTACAACCTCTGCTTCGCCTTCCTCGACCCCGGGGACCTGGCGCTCGCCGCTGATCCGGGCTATCCCGTCTACACGGCTGGACCTGCCCTGGCCGGCGCGGAGGCGGTGCTGATGCCGCTGCGCCCGGAGCTCGGCTTCGTGCCCGACCTCGGCGCCATTCCCGAGGAGTCGCTGACGCGGGCACGGCTCTTGTTCCTCAACTACCCCAACAATCCCACCGGGGCGGTGGTTCCCGAGGGGTTCTTCGAACGCGTCGTGGAGCTTGCCCACCAACACGAGGTCCTGGTGGTTCACGATAACTCCTACTCGGAGACCACCTATGACGGCTACGTGGCGCCGAGCTTCCTGGCGACGCCCGGGGCCAAGGAGGTGGGGCTGGAGGTCTTCTCTTTGTCCAAGGGGTTCAACATGACCGGCTGGCGCTGCGCCGCCGTGCTCGGAAACGCCGACGCCATCGCCGCCTACTGGCGCCTGAAGACGAACGTCGACTCGGGCCTGTTCGACGCGGTGCAGCTGGCGGGGGCGGCGGCGCTCACCGGTCCCCGTGGGCCGATCGAAGAGACGAACGCGGTCTACGCGCGTCGCCGCGACCTGGTCGTGGGGGCGCTACGGGAGGTCGGCATTGCGATCGAGCCGCCCAAGGGGACGATCTACGTCTGGGCGCCGGTCCCCGCGGGGCACACCTCCGTTTCGTTCGCTGAACATGTCCTGGACGAGGCCGCGGTGGTCGTCTCGCCCGGATCGATGTACGGGCCCAGCGGGGAGGGGTTCTTTCGCATCTCGCTGACCACCCCCGACGAGCGGATCGTGGAGGCGATGGCCCGAATCCGCGAGCACCTCGTTTAACCCTTTCTCAACTTTTCGTCATTACGGTCGCGATTCGCTAAAGCCCGTTCGGGTAGTTGGTCGATTCAGTTCCCGATGCTTCAACTCGGCACACTTCTGGCGCTCGCCTGCGCCCTGGCCACGAACGTGGCGATGCTCTGCAAACACCGCGGGGCGATGGCTGCGCCTGACGTCCGGCTGAGCCAGCCTCTGCGGAGCGGAGCGGCTCTGTTTCGCTCGCGATGGTGGACGATCGGCTTTGGGATCGCGGTTGGCGCCTGGGCTCTGCACGTCGCGGCGCTCGCCGTGGCCCCGATCTCGCTGGTCGAGACGACCATCTCCGGCGGGCTGGTGCTGCTCGCCTGGTTTGCCCAGCGCTGGTTCGGCGTTCGCGTCGGGCCGCGGGAATGGCTGGGCCTCGGTCTGTGCGCCGTCGGCCTGGGGCTTTTGGCTGTGACCTCGGTTGATTCCGGGACGGACCACGCGAGTTACTCGATCGCGGCGATGGTCTCCTTCGAGGTGGGCGCCGTGGGGCTCGGCGCGGCGCTGCTGCTGTCCGGAAGCAGGAGGGCGCTGGGGCGCTCCAGCGGAGTCCTGCTCGGCGTCGCCGCCGGAGTGCTGCTCGGGGTGGCCAACGTGTCGGTCAAGGCCCTCACGGGGACCGTCCCGGGCGACCTCGTGGCCATCCTCAGCCCGTGGACGTTCATGGCCATCGCGGCGGGCGTTGGCGCCTTCTTCGGCCTGGCCCGCGGCCTCCAGACGGGCGAGGCGATCCCGGTAATCGCGCTCACCTCCGTGGCCGCGAACTGCGCCTCGATCCTGGGTGGCATCCTGGTCTTCGGCGATCCGGTCGGGAACGACCCCCTCGCCGTCGTGGCGCGCTGCCTGGCATTCGCCGCCGTGATCGCGGCCGTGGCGCTGATGCCGGCGCCGCGACGGGCGGCCCGGGCCTTGGCATAGGGCGGCGCCTCCACAGGTAGGCCTGCGAATCCACCGTGCTCTTGGGTACCCATATGGTCCCCAATCACGCGCTCGATCGTCATGGACGGTGGCTTGTCCCTCGACTCAGACCTCAGCCTTTGACGACGCCGATGGGGCGGAGCTGGGCCACCCGGCGCGCGAGCCCGGCACGCTCGACGATCTCCACAACCGACTCGACGTCCTTGTAGGCGAACGGGGCCTCCTCGGCGAGGCCGCGGTTCGAGGAGCAGCGAACCGTGATCCCGTCCGCCTCGAGCTGCCGGCGAAGCTCGGCGCCCTGGACTCTCTTGCGCGCGCCCGTGCGACTCATCCGGCGGCCCGCTCCGTGGCAGGTGCTGCCGAACGAACGCTGCATGGACCCCTGGCGACCCGCCAGCACGAAGCTCGACGTGCCCATGGAACCGGGAATGAAGACGGGCTGCCCGGCCTCTCGATAGTCGGGCGGGATCTCGTCGTGGCCCGGCGGAAAGGCCCGGGTGGCTCCCTTTCGATGCACGCAGAGCTCCCTGCCGCCGTAGGGCTCCAACTTGGCGACGTTGTGCGCCACGTCGTAGACCTGCCGGGTGGAGGCGGCAGCTTCGGTGCCGAGCACGGTGCGAATCGCCTTGCGGACGGAGTGCGCGATCGCAGCCCGGTTCGCCCAGGCGAAGTTGGCTGCAGCAGCCATCGCCCCGAGATAGTCCTGTGACTCGGGCGCCGAGAGCGGCGCGCACGCCAGCTGCCGATCGGGGAGCTCGATCCCGTGCCGGGCCACGTTCGCGTCCATGCGCTTGACGTAATCGGTGCACACCTGGTGCCCGAGCCCGCGCGACCCCGAGTGAATGAGGACGGTCACGGCATCGGGCTCGAGGCCGTAGGACTGTGCGCACGGCTCGTCCAGCACGCGCGCCACGCGCTGCAGCTCGACGAAATGGTTGCCGGAGCCGACCGTGCCGAGCTGGCCGGAGCCGCGCTGCCGCGCCCTCGGAGAGACCGTGTCCGGGTCAGCGCCATCGAGCCGCCCCCCGGACTCGGTGTGCTCGACGTCGTCGTCGGTGCCGATACCGCGCAGCTCCAGCAGTGCCGCCGGCCCACCTCGCAGGACCCGGTCGAGCTCGGTTCCGTTCAGCTTCACGGCGGCCTCGCGCCCCGCGCCTGCCGGCACCAGGCGGGCGATCTCGTGAACGAGCGTCTCCTTGCGGTCGCCCAGCTCGTCGGCTGTGATCGCGGTCGCCAGCAGGCGCACACCGCAGTTGATGTCGTAGCCAACCCCACCTGGGGAGACGACGCCATCGGGTGGCTCGGTCGCCGCCAGCCCTCCGACCGGGAATCCGTAGCCCTGGTGGATGTCCGGCATCGCGAGGGCCGCCCCGATCACGCCGGGTAGCGTGGCCACATTCTGGAGCTGCTCCAGCGAGCGATCCGTGCGGATCGCGTCGAGCAACTCCGGGTCGGCGAACACACGCGCGGGAACGCGCATGTCCGGCCTGTCGCTCGCCGGGATCTCCCAGAGCGTCTCGTCCAGCTGTCGAAGCTCCGTCATCGTCCTGTGGGTGAGCGTCTTACCCGATCGAGGCGGGCCTAGACGTCAAGGATGACCCGCGCGCGCCAAGTCTCGTCTTCGTCCCACATTCCCAGCCGATGGTAGGTCACGGCCTTCACCAGGTGCGGGAGGGATGCTCGGTGACCGACCACAGTCGCGTCCAGAGCGTTCCCGCTGACTTCGAGGCGCTCGACGCGGTCAGGAACGAAGCCCGCGCTTTCAGCCAGGTAGGCGAGCTCGCTCAGCCACTCGGCGAGCAGGGTGGCGCGGTCCGGCGCGCTGGCGCTCACCTGGTGGAGAACGGAACTGGCATCCGCGCCCTCGTCGCCGGCTCGCTCGGAAAGCAGCCCGCCGAGCGCCGCCAGCGCCTCCTGGAAGAGGCCCCGCTCGCTCCTTGCCTCGAGCTCCAGCTCCAGCTCGCCGGTGTGCTCCACCCAGCGATACATGCCCGCCGCTACGCTGCGGCGGGCAGCTTGCCCTCGGCTTCGAGCGTGTCGCGCAGGCCCTGCTCGAGGCCTCGGGGCGAATAGCCGAGCTCGGCCATGGCCTTGTCGTGCTTGGCCCAGAAGGTGACGTTGTCGGCCGAACTGATCAGCTCGCGCAGGTTCGGCCCCTGGCCCATGACCTTGCCGACGATCGGCCCGAACGGGGTCATCGCCTTCATCAACGGAGTGGGCAGGCTGCGGCTGGGCGCCTTCTTTCCGGACACCCTGGCAAGCGTGGAGATCAGCTCCCGCATCGTCGTGATCTGGCCGCCCAGCACGTAGGCCTCACCCGCCTTGCCGGTGTCGAGGGCCAGCAGGATGCCGTCCGCGACGTCGTCGACGTGGACCATGTTGAAGCCGACCTCCGGGAAAGCGAGCAGTGGCATTCGCCCGGCAAGGAACTGGTTCATCTGGCGGCCGACCGCAGAGTGGTCGTCGGGGCCGTAGACGCCTCCGGGCTGGACGATCACGCAGGGAAGCCCCTCCTCCGCAATCAGGCGCTGGGCCAGCCGGTGCGCCTCCACCTTCGTCTCCTCGTAGTAGGAGGTGAAGCCCGCCCCTGGATGCTGGTAACTCTCGTCGACGACCTCGCCTTGGGTGTTGCCAAAGGCCGCCACAGTGGAGACGTAGACGACCTTCGGGAGCTTCGCGTCCAGCGCCGCACGCAGCACGTTTTCGGTGCCGAGCACGTTCGCCTCGTACATCGCCCGGTGCTCCGACTTGGGGATCCCGACCTCGTAGACGGCCGCACCGTGGATCGCCGCCTCGCAACCCTCCATGCCGGAGGCGATCGCGTCCCTGCTCTCCAAGGAGCCGGACACGAGCTCGCAGCCGAGCTCGGCGAGCGACCTGCCCTTGTCGGGGTTGCGGACCAGCGCGCGCACCTCGTCGCCCCGTGCGCGCAGTTTGCGGACCACATGACCGCCGATGAAACCGGTGCCTCCGGTGAGGAAGACCCTCATTCGCGCTGAAGCCTATCCGCTCGCGCCAGGCACGATTCGGGGTGCAGCCTGCCGACGGGCCTACACTTGAGCAAGTGCAGAGAACCCGGCAAGGCCGCACCGCACGGACCCAGTACGGGGCCGGTGGGGCCGGGGTGGAGAATCCTCGGGCACGCCAGCGCGCGATGGCGATTGGGGTCTTGGGCGCCACGCCCCGCGACGGCGACGATCCGCTGGCCGAGTTGAAGGAGCTCCTGCGGACTGCCGGGGTCGCGACCGCTGGGGAGCAGGTCCAGGTCCGCGCGCGGCCGGATCCGGACCGCTACCTCGGACGGGGCAAGCTGGCCGAGGTGAAGGCCCAGATCGCCCGCAGCGATGCGAACCTCGTCGCCTGCGATGACGAGCTGGTGCCTCGCCAGGAGCGGAACCTCGAAGCGGCGCTCGGCGTGCCCGTCATCGATCGGACCGCCGTCATTCTCGACATATTCGCCGACCACGCCCACAGCGCGGAAGGGAAGCTCCAGGTCGAGCTTGCCCAGCTGGAGTACAACCTGGCGCGCATGCGGGGCCTGTGGACCCACCTCGAGCGGCTCGGTGGCGGGATCGGGACCCGCGGACCGGGGGAGACCCAGATCGAGACGGACCGCCGCCTGGCCCGCGACCGGATTGCGACGCTGCGACGCCGCCTCGAGCGCCTGAGAGGAAACCGCGAGGTGATGCGGGCCCGGCGCCACGAGTCAGCGCTCCCCACCGTCGCCCTGGCCGGCTACACGAACGCCGGCAAGTCGACGCTTCTGAACGCGCTCACCGGTGCCGGAGTGGGGGTGGGGGAGCGGCTGTTCCACACCCTCGATCCGACCACCCGCGCCTATCGCCACGAGGGTCGCCGATACCTGGTGACCGACACGGTCGGCTTCATCCGCAAGCTCCCACACGAGCTGGTCGAGGCCTTCAAGGCAACGCTCGAGGAAACGGTGCTTGCGGATCTCATCGTTCACGTGGTCGACGCGTCGGAGCCGGAGGAGCGGCGCCGCGAGTCGATCGCGGCTGTCGACTCGGTGCTTCAGGAGATTGGGGCTCAGGACGCGCCACGGCTGGTCGCCTTCAACAAGGTCGACCTCCTGGACGGCGCCGAGGCACGCGAGCTGACGATCGGCGAGCCCCAGGCTGTGGCGATCTCCGCGATGACCGGAGAGGGGCTCGACGAGCTGGGGGGCCGGATCGGGGAGGCCTTCTCCGAGACGCTCCGGCTCGTGGAGCTGCTGCTTCCCTACTCCGAGGGCGGGGCGCTGGCGGAGCTGCACGAGCTCGCCGGAGACCTCGAGCGTGAGGACCGCGCGGAGGGGGTGCTGGTCAGAGCCCGCATCCCCGCCTCGCTGGCCCACCGTTTCGCGGACTTTGCGCGAAACGGGCTCGGCCCGGACTGAGCAACGCGATGTCGCACGAGAACGTGGAGAAGGAAGCCCCCGAAGCCGCCGGACTGCGGGAATAGGGTCTTATAGGGTCGCCAGCCCGGCCACTACAGTCGAGGGGGAGCAATGAGTCGCCGTATATCGCTTGGAATATCGCTTGCTGGGATCGTCGTCATCGCCGGATTCATCACGATGACCTTCTGGAGCTTCTGGATCGGCGCCGTCATCACGATCGTCGGGCTGATCTGGTTCATCCCGGCCAAGAATCGGCCATCCAAGCCGCCCGGCTGACGGAGCAGTCGATGTCGCAGCGCCCCGGCAGATTGGAGCTCCCCGTCACCTTGCTTCGGGAGGGCGCCAGGCTGCCAACCCGCGCCCACGAGGGTGATGCCGGCCTCGATCTGCACGCCGTTGAACCGGCGACGATCCCGGCGGGGGAGAGGGCCAGCATCGGTACGGGAATCGCGGTCGAGATACCGCCGGGCCACGCGGGCTTGGTGCTACCGCGCTCCGGCCTTGCCGCGAAGCACGGGATCGCGCTCGTGAACTCGCCTGGCCTGATCGATTCCGGGTATCGCGGAGAAGTCCGGGTGCTGCTCTTGAACACCGATCGCGCTCGACCATTCGAGGTCCATCCCGGAGACCGCGTCGCACAGCTTGTGGTGACCCCATTCGCCGACACCGACCCGGTCGAGGCGGCCGAACTTAGGGAGGAGCCCGCAGGCATCCGCGTAGCCCAGGGGCCGTCCGGACCCGGCCCGGCACGGGGGGCGGGCGGCTTTGGCTCGAGCGGCCGCTGACGGATTCAGGGTTCGCTAGGTGAAGCTGAACGGCGGATAGCGGTCAGTCACCAGCAGTAACGCGTAGGCGGCGACCCGGTTTCCCCAGCGGATCACGCTCTCGACGATCCCGAAAAGCCCCGGGGGATAGCGGCCCGTGAAGAGGATCGCGAACCAGGCGATGACTACGCAGACGAGTGCCAGTAGCCAGAGCGCCGCGAGCACGATGTAGTGCGGGATGGCCAGGAACCACTTCACAAGGGGCAACCAACGGTTCAGGTCCCGCTCCGCGTCCGGGTAGGGGAAGTCGAGGCGAACCGACTGCGCCTCGTCCGTGGAGGGGTAGCGATCGTTCATCAGCGCCAGGTAGACATAGATCCTGTTGCTGAACCGCAGCAGCTCGAGGTTCCAGTCGAACCACCAGCGCGGGTACTTGCGCCGGAAGAGGATCATCAACAGGGGGGGCAGGAAGAGGAGGCCGGAACCAGCCACAGCGATCGATTCGCGGTCCCAGCCCCCGCCACCCCCAATCGTGGCAAGCAGGATCACGATCGGGATAGCGGTGAAGATGCGGAAGACGGTCGTCAGCCGGTTGAGCGGGCGATCCGGGTACTCAACCGAGAACTGGACCGGGTATTCGGCGTCGGGCATCTGTGGCTCCTTCCCTCGGAGGATTTCGAGCGGCACCGGAGGCTATAAGCGGGCCGGAAGGCCGGTGAGATCAGCCGTGAAGCGCGGCCTGCCGGGCGGCCTCGTGGGCGGCGGACTCGAGCTCATCGTCGAGCGGCTCGAGTTCGGGCTCGCCACCGTACCGGCGAGAAAGGGCGAGCTGGATCAGGCGATCGGCGAGCCAGGCGTTCTTCGGTAGCAGGGGACCGTGCAGATAGGTGCCGATCATGTTGAGGCGCCGTACCCCCTCGAAGCCGTCCTTGCCGTTGTTGCCGTGGCCTCGAACCACTCGTCCCAGGGGCTCGGCCCCGTCGCCGAGGTAAGTGCGCCCCCCGTGGTTCTCGAACCCGGCCAACTCGCTCCGCCCGCCGCCGAGATCGACGTCGATCTCGATGTTGCCGATCAGCCTCGGTCCCGGGTCGCGAACCGTCTCGCAGTCGGCAAGCCCGAGGCCCGGAATCCTCTCGTCGCTCAGCTGGTAGCTGTGCCCGAGCAGCTGGTAACCCCCGCAGACCGCGAGAATGACCGCGCCGTCCTCCACGGCTTCGGCGAGGCCGTCGCGTTTTGTGGCCACCATGTCCTCCGCGACGATGCGCTGATCGCGGTCCTGGCCCCCGCCGATGTAGATCAGGTCGTAGGCCCGTGGGTCGAGCGGCTCGCCCGCCCCCACCGGGGCATACGAGAACCGGATCCCGCGCCATTCGCAGCGCCGCCGCAGGAAGAGGATGTTGCCCCGGTCGGCATAGATGTTCATCTGGTCGGGGTAAAGCGCGACGGCGCGAAGCTCCATCAGGGGCGCTCCAAGACGACGACCGTCGAGCCCAGGTAGCCGTCAGCAGGCGGGATCTCGAGTCGGCCCGCGGGCCGCATACCGACCGTCGTGGCCTCGGACTCGAGGGTGCTTGCGCTCAGGGCGTCGAGACGGTCCGTGTGCTCCTCCTCGCTGAGCACCCCGTCGGGCGACACCGCCTGGCGCAGCCGGTGGATCTCCAGGGTTCCGCCGCCGACGAGGCTGGCCACCGGAAGACTCGAGTAGACCCAGCCCTCGAGCTCGCGCACGTCGGGAAGCGCGGCGCGAGGGCCCGCCGGCGAGGCGGAAACCGCCTCGACGATCGAAGCGGCCAGGTGGCCCCCAGGCGGGAGATGCCCTGCGACTCGCTCCAGAGCCGTACGCCGGGCGGCCGTGGACCCGAGCATCTGGAGAAGCTGCATGGGGGCCAGGATCAGCTCGAACTCCCGGCCCAGGTCCAGGGAGCAAACGTCAGCGCATACCGTCCGCGCCGCAACCCCGCGGGCCGCCGCTCGCGCGCGGAGCGCCGAGATCAGAGAGGGGTCGACCTCAACCGCCCAGACCTCATTGCCGAGGTTCGCCAGGTGGAGGGCGACCCGTCCCGTCCCGCAGCCGAGCTCCAGGACAGCGCCGCCGCTGGCGGCGAGGCGCTCCCAGACCGGGAGATCCGCGGCATAGCCCCCGCACTCGACCTCGTGCCAGACGGCCGCCGAGCTCACGCCCAGTACCTCCTGGCGAGCCCTCGCTTCGCGAGCATGGTGCGGAGCTCGAGCAGGGCGGTATAGGTTGGCAGGGCGAAGAGTTGGCCCTCTGCCTCGGCGAGAGCGCGATCGAGGGAGTCGTCGATCGCCTCAGTGACCGTGATCGCTTCCGGCGGCAGCCCGGCGTACTTGAGGCGCACCGCCATCTCGGCGGCCCGGGTGCCTGCGCAGGCGACGTGACGGACGCGACCGGCCAGCAGCTCGAAGTCGGCGTCCCAAACCCAGGAGACGTCGCGGCCGTCGGCGATCCGGTCGTTGAGGGCGATCCACAGGTCCAGGCCATGGCCGTTGCCCGTTGCATCCGCCTCGAGCAGGAGCGTGCGCAGGACCTCGTTGGCGCCGGCCGGGTTCTTGATCAGCAGGATGGAGACAGCCTTGTCGGCCACTGCAATGGTCTCGACACGCCCGAACACGGCCTCCATCTCACCCAGCGCGCGCCCCGCCTGCTCGAGCGGAATACCGAGCCGCACGGCCGCGGTCAGCGCGGCGAGGGCGTTGTAGACGTTGTAGAGGCCGGGGAGGGGAAGGCGCAACTCGATCTCGCCTCCGGGTGCCCGCACGGTGGCGCGCGAGCCGCGCATTCCCTCCAGGTCGACGCGGGTTGCTGCGACGTCCGGTCGTGGCCGGTCGGCGTGGCAGCGGGGGCAGCTGTAGTGGCCCAGGTGCCCGACGAAGGCTCGCTCATAGACGTATGGCGCGCCGCAGCGGCGGCAGTGCTTGGCGTCGAAAGCGTGCTGAAGCTCGGGCAGGGCCTGGCTCGGATCCTCGATGCCGAAGTAGGTCACGCCGGGGCGGCGGGCCAGATCGCGGTCGCGGCCGAGATCGGCGATCAGCGGATCGTCGGCGTTCAGCACGAACTCGGTCTGGCCGGCGAGGGCCTCCACGAGGTCCGCCCACTCGTCGGCCAGACGCTCCAACTCCCCGTAACGATCGAGCTGGTCGCGGAACAGGTTGCCGAGCACGACCAGGCGGGGTTCCAGCTCCTTCGCCATCCCCGGCAGCCAGGCCTCGTCGACCTCGAACAGGCCTTCGGTGCCCGGCTGCTCCAAGAGCGCGGTCGCGACGCCCCAGCTCATGTTCGAGCCGGCCCGGTTGTGAACGGGCACGCGACCCACGGCCCGCATCGCCGCGGCCAGCATCCCGGCGGTGGTGGTCTTTCCGTTGGTCGCGCTGACGATCACGGAGCCATCCACAAGGCGCGTCCCGAGCCGCGAGATCGCATCCGGCTCCAGGCGCAACAGCAGGCGGCCTGGCAGCGTTGTTCCCCCGCCACGACCGCTGCGGCGACTTAGTGCCCCCGCCGCCCGCGCCAGCGCGAGCTTGGGACCGAACATGCCGCTCATGGAGCGGGCGCGATCACCGTCAGCGCTCGGGGGAGGACACGGACGGTCGCCGGCAGATCCGCCAGGTGATCCCCATCCGCATAGACCGCAAACGGACGGTCGGCGCTGATCGTGACCTCTGCGGCACGCACGACCGTCACTTCCTGGTTGTCGACGTGACGGCCCTTGAACACCTTCGGCAGGTTAATCAGGAAGCGGAGCTTGGCCACCTGACCGACCCAGACGACATCGAGCTTGCCATCGTCGAGCTCCGCCCCCGGCGCCACGAACATGCCACCTCCGAATGCCTTGTTGTTCGCGGCGGCGACCGAGTATCCCGTGAACGAGCGGAGATGGCCGTCCAGCACGACCTCGAAGCGGGCCGGTTTCCAGGCGGCCAGGGCGCGCAGCGCCGCATACAGATAGACGAGGTTCCCCTTCACCAGACGAACCTGGTTGGCAATCCTGTTGGCCTCGGAGTCGAAGCCGCAACTGGCGATGCCCACGAAACGGCGGTCGTTCACCTCGCCGACGTCGATCGTCCGCGTCCTCCCAGCGGCGAGCACGCCGACGGCGCCGGGGATCTCGGTCGGGATCCCCAGGACACGCGCCAGGTCGTTGCCGCGGCCACCGGGGATCAGCCCCATCGGGACCCCGGCACCGGCCAGGGCGCCGCCGACCTGGCCGATCAGCCCGTCGCCGCTCATCACCACCGGAATCTGCCCGGCCGCGGCCGCGGCGAGAGCCTCCTCGCGGCCATGGTCGAGGCTGGTCGTGAGCACGATCCCGTAGTCAAGTCCCTGGGCACGGAGGGCGGCCTCGAGCTCGGGAAGGACCTTGCGCGCCCGCCCGCCGCCGGCTGAGGGGTTGACTATGAGCTGATGGCGCGCGCCGCCGGCCATGCCGGGAATCTAGTCGGGGAGCGGCTTGCGCCCAATCCAATAAGTGCCAGAGACGGCTCCCCCGGCCTCCATGGGCTCGATCCCCCGCTTGGCGAAACCCCAGTCGAGCACGGCGCTGGGCGTGTAGAAGGGGGTCGCCTCACCCCAGCTCGAGGCAACCACGACATGGCCCCCGGGACGCAGGACGCGGGCCACCTCGTCAATGAACGGAGGCATGTTGAGGTGGCCAACCAGGTCGAATGAGTCGTCGTCGTACGGCAAGTCGGCGGCGTCGGCGACGCGAAAGGCCACTCGACCCTCTGGGTCCAAGCCGACCTTGTCGGCGGCCGCCCGAATCATCTCCTCGGAGAAGTCGACGCCGCGAACGCTCGCCTGCGGGAACTCCCGCGCGAGCAACAGTGCCCCCGCACCGGTTCCGGTGCCGACCTCGAGCACGCGCTCCGGCGCCGGCTTCACGTGGAGGAGCGCGGCGGCCAGTGGGGCGAGGTGCTCCACGGAGCCTGCTGCGGTGCGCCCGTCCCAGCCGGGCGCCGAGCGATCGAAAAAGCGCCGCATGGGGCCGCGAAACGCCGGCCAGGCCCAGGGCGCCCGCACGATGAGCCGGTTCAGCAGGCGGCCGACGACGCGGATTCGCCGCGGGGTCGGTCGTCGCTCGGGGGTCGCCATAAGGGGAGACATCTTGTCGTGCCGCGCGCTCCGCCGGCCAGCTACGCTCCGCCGCCCATGCCGAGCCGGCCCGCACCACGCTTGGCCGCGGTGCTCATCGCGGCGCTCACGGCGCTCACGCTGGCGGCCTGCGGAGGAGACGACGGCACAGAATCCACCTCCGCGGAGCTTCCCGCAGGCTGCCAGGACGCCCAGGCGCCGGCCCGCAAGCGGGTCGACCTCAAGCCGCCCGGCAGGGCGGTGGGGGAGGGGCAGAGCCCGGTGGCCTCGGTAAAGACGAGCTGCGGCACCTTCGAGATCGCGCTCGACGCCAAGCGCGCGCCGAAGACCGTGAGCTCCTTCATCCACCTATCGCGTGAGGGTGTCTACGACGACACTATCTTTCACCGGATCGTGCCCGGTTTCGTGATCCAGGGCGGCGACCCGCTGGGGACCGGCAGGGGAGGGCCCGGCTACTCCGTGGACGAGCCGCCCCCGACCAACCTCCAGTACACGAGAGGGACGGTGGCGATGGTGAAGACGGGCTTCGAGCCGCCGGGCGCCTCCGGTAGCCAGTTCTTCGTGGTGACCGCGGCTGATGCCGGCCTCCC
>Ga0134122_10000007_pt1 | contig 91805 bp, 67 predicted proteins | sample KB302_FD_96461 | JGI IMG/M metagenome (GOLD analysis project Ga0134122, IMG submission 96461) | Terrestrial soil microbial communities without Nitrogen fertilizer from Kellogg Biological Station, Michigan, USA - KB3-0-2 | ecosystem: Environmental > Terrestrial > Soil > Unclassified ... | reverse complement strand
GTCGGCTCGCGGTCCGGCTCCCAGCTGGAGGAGTGCAGGCCCGGCAGCGGGGCGTTGGCGGCCTTCGCCGCCTCCAGCGCCTTCGGCTCCACCCCGCCCACCCAGATCATCGCCGACTTCACGCCCTCCCGGCCGTACTCGCTGAAGTCCTCGGCGGCCATCATCGGCTTGGCCTCCAGGACCTTGTCGGCGCCCAGCGCGCTCCCCAGGGCGGTCTTCAACCGCGCCACGATCTCCGGGTCGTTGTAGGTCGCGTTGTTCCCCTCCACGCGCTCCACCAGCGGCGGCTTGGGCGCGTTGGCGGCCATCGCCTCCGCCCTGGCGATGCGGTCGATCCCCTCGAGGATGTGCTTGCGCACCTCGTCGCGGTAGCTGCGCACGGTGAGCTGCAGCTTCACCTCGTCCGGGATGATGTTGTGCTTCGTCCCTCCGTGGATGGAGCCCACCGTGAGCACCGCCGGGTCGAACGGGCTGTTCTCGCGCGAGACCAGCGTCTGGAACGCCAGGATCGCCCGCGCCGAGATGACGATGGGATCCACCGTCCGTTCCGGCGCCGACCCGTGCCCGCCGCGCCCGTAGAAGGTGACGTTCACCGAATCCACCGCCGCCAGCGCGTACCCGTTCACCAGCGCCGCCGTCCCCGACGGCTGGTTCGACATGTCGTGGACCATCAGGGCCACGTCCGGCTTGGGGAACCGGGTGAACAGCCCGTCCTTGAGCATGTTCGCCGCGCCGCCCATGCCCTCCTCCGCGGGCTGCCCCACCATCATCAGCGTCCCCCGCCACTGGCCCTTCATCTTCGCCAGCACGGTCGCCGTGCCCACCCACGACGCCATGTGCACGTCATGCCCGCACGCGTGCATCACCGGCACCGCCACGCCCGACGGGTCCTTGGCGGTCTCGCGGCTGGCGCACTTGACCGAGTCCGCCTCCTTCACCGGGAGCGCGTCCATGTCCGTCCGCAGCATCACCGTCGGCCCGGCGCCGTTCTTCATGATCCCCACCACGCCGTACCCGCCGACCTTCTCGGTGACCTCGAACCCCAGCGCCTTCAGCCTGGCCGCCATCTTGGCGGACGTCTTCGCCTCCTGGAGGGACAGCTCCGGGTGCTGGTGGAGGTCGCAGTACAGCGTCTCCAGTTGCGGATACAGCGCGTCGGCCGCCGACTTCAGCGCGTCAGGGCTTCCACCGGCGGCGAGCGACAGGGCAGCAGCGAGGGCGGGCAGGAACATGCCCGCTACTTACGACGACTCTTCTTCCCGCGTGGCGGGTTTTTCAATTTCACCGGCTTCGAAGAAGCCGCCTTGTGCCCCTTCTGGGGCCTGGCGGCCGGCCCCTCCTCCCCCCCGCCGCCCTCCGACAGGTACTCCACCTCCGGCTCGCCCGGCGCGCGGTACACGTCCACCGGGTGCTTCGCGTCCACGCCGCGGGTGATCACGAAGTCCTCGGGCTCGGCCCTGGCGGCCTCGCGCTCCAGCCGCGCCTTCTCCTCCTGGTCCATCCGCGCCTTCTCCGCCTCCACCTGCCCCCGCTCCCCCGGCGACATCCGCATCACCCGCTTCGCGAACGCCTTGGTGTCCAGCGAGTGCCTCGCGTACACCGCCTGCGACGCCTCCTGCTGCTCGCGGATGATCTGCGCGCGCTCCTCCGCGGACATCTCCTGGGGCGGCTTGTTCCCGTGGGCGGCCTCCACCTTCGCCAGCGCGGCCTTCTCCTCGCGCTCCGCCGCCGCGACGTCCTGCGTCGAGATGTCCTGCGCCCGCGCCGCGCGCGGGGCCACCGCCACCACCGCCAGGGCTCCCACCAGCGCGCTGCGCAGCACCCGTCGCACGGCCGCCAGCCTAGCCCGGCCTCCACCAGGAGTAGAGGATCGCGGCGACGACCACCAGGGCCAGCCACACCAGGCGGCGGGCGCGTTCGCGCAGGGTGGGGGGCGGGGGCGGCGGCTGCACCAGCGCGGCCTTCACCTCCGGTGCGTCGCGCAGGGCCTGGCAGAGCGCCACCCTCCGCTCCACCCGCGGCCCGCCGCCGCCGGCCCAGGTTGCCCCGCCGTCCAGCGCCCGAGCCAGCGCCGCCGCGGCCGCGCGCTCCTCGGCATCCTCCAGCGCCTCCGCCGGCGGATTGACCACCCCTGCCAGCGCGGCCTCCAGCTCCGCCAGCGCCCGGAACAGCATCACGTCCCCCGCCTCCGCGGAGATGCCCAACCCCCCCGCGAAGGACTCCCGCGGCTGCGCCTCCAGCACCCTCGCCACCAGCGCCAGCCGGGCGCGCCCGCCGAGGCGGTCGCACGCGCGGAGCAGCTCCGAGTCGTCGGGCATGGGAGCCCGGCCGCCAAGCGCGGCGCGAAGGAGGGCGTCGAAGAGGCGGAGCAGCACCCTGCCGGCGGGCATGGGCCGGAATCTATCCCGCCCCCGGTTGCCAAGCCGCACTCCCGCGGGCGATCCTGGGGCGGCGGAACCGCGTCTCCTCACCCGTCCCGCCCTCTGAAGAATGCACTCCAATATGAAGAGCAGCGACCCCAGCTCCGACGGGAAGACGGTCATGACCATGCCCGGCGGCGCCGCCGGGACGCCGCCGCCGCCCCAGTCCCAGCCCGCGGGCACCATCCTCGAGGCGGGCTCCACCGTCGGCCAGTACGAGCTGATCCGCGAGATCGGCAGCGGCGGCATGGGGACGGTCTACCTGGCGCGCGACACCCGCCTCGGCCGCCGGGTGGCGATCAAGTTCCTCCACACCACCGACGACGAGCTCACCCAGCGCTTCATCCTCGAGGCGCGCACCACCGCCAGCTGCAGCCACGAGAACATCGTCGTCATCCACGAGGTGGGCGAGCACGCCGGCATGCCCTTCATGGTGCTCGAGTTCCTCTCGGGCCAGCCGCTGAAGAAGGTCATCGCCGGGCAGCGGGTGCCGGCGGCGCGCGCGGTGGAGCTGATCGTCCCGGTGGTCCGGGCGCTGGCCTGCGCCCACGGCCAGAGCATCGTCCACCGCGACCTCAAGCCGGAGAACATCATCCTCACCGACTCCGGCACCATCAAGGTGCTCGACTTCGGCATCGCCAAGGTGCTCCAGGGCAACGAGCCGGCGCCCCAGGCGGCCGCCATGGCAGCCCCCGGCGCGCCCCGCGGCGCGGACGGGACCGACCTCACCCAGGCCGGCTCCATCCTCGGCACGCTCCCGTTCATGGCGCCCGAGCAGTGGGCCGGCGCGCCCGACGTGGACCACCGCGCGGACCTCTGGGCGGTGGGGATCATCCTGTACCAGATGCTCGCCGGGCAGCACCCGCTGGCCCCGCTGCAAGGGCTCCAGCTGGTCGTCACCCGGGACATGCGCCAGCCCATGCCGCCCCTGCGGCAGGCGGCGCCCGACGTGCCGGCGGAGCTGGCGGCGGTGGTGGACCGCTGCCTGCGCAAGCCCCGCGAGATGCGCTGGCCGGACGCGCTCTCGCTGATGCGCGCGCTGGAGCCGTTCCTCCCCGGCCGCGCCTCGCGCGAGCTGCGCGTGGAGGAGGCGCCCTACGCCGGCCTCAGCTCCTTCCAGGAGTCGGACGCGGACCGCTTCTTCGGCCGCTCGCGCGAGATCATCGCGCTGGTGAACCGGCTGCGAGACCGCCCGGTGATGGCGGTCGTCGGCCCGTCCGGCGCGGGCAAGTCCTCCTTCATCCGCGCGGGCGTGGTGCCCGTGCTCAAGCGCTCCGGCGTGCCCTGGGAGGCGATCATCATCCGCCCGGGCCGCGACCCGCTGGGCGCGCTGGCCGCCGTCGTCGCGCCCTTCGTCATCAGCTCCGCCACCCTCGAGGACGAGATCGACCAGCAGCGCAAGCTGGTGGAGCGCCTGCGCCAGGAGCCCGGCTACGCCGGCACGGTCCTCCGCGGCCGCGCCCGCCGCCAGAAGGGCAACATCCTCCTCTTCGTCGACCAGACCGAGGAGCTCTACACGCAGGTGGCCGACCCCGCCGAACGACTGGCCTTCACCGCCTGCCTGGCCGGCGTGGCGGACGACGCCACCGCGCCCACCCGCGTCGTCGTCTCCCTGCGCTCGGACTTCCTGGACCGCGTCTCCGAGGACGAGGCGTTCATGGCGGAGGTCACCCAGGGCCTGTTCTTCCTCACCGCGCCCCAGGGCGACGGCCTGCGCGACGCGCTGGTCCAGCCGGCGGAGATGGCCGGCTACCGCTTCGAGTCGACTCAGCTGGTGGACCAGATGCTCGAGGGCCTCCAGTCCATCCAGGGCGCGCTCCCCTTGCTCCAGTTCGCCGCCACGCGGATGTGGGACGCGCGAGACCCGGCGCGCAAGCTGCTCACCCAGCGCGCGTACGACGAGATGGGCGGCATCGCCGGCGCGCTCGCCACCCACGCGGACAGCGTGCTGGCGGCGCTCTCCCCGCCCGAGCAGTCGCTGGTCCGGGCCATGCTGATGCGCCTGGTCTCCCCGGAGCGCACCCGCGCCATCGTCTCCATGGACGACCTGCTGGAGCTGTCGCCCGACGCGGACGAGGTGCAGCGGCTGACGCAGCACCTGGTGCAGGCGCGCCTTCTGGTCATCCAGGTGGGCGGGCCGGGCATGGGGGCGACGGTGGAGCTGGTCCACGAATCGCTCATCCAGACCTGGCCCATGCTCCGGCGCTGGCTGGACGAGAGCCAGGAGGACGCCGCCTTCCTGGAGCAGCTGCGCACCGCGGCCCGGCAGTGGTCGTCCAACCGCAAGAGCCGCGACCTGCTCTGGCGGGGCGACCTGGTGGAGGAGGCGCGGCGGTTCAAGCGGCGCTTCCGCGGCGAGCTGCCGAAGCAGCAGCGGGAGTTCCTGGACGCGTCGCTCTCCCACGCCACCCGCGCGGTGCGGCTGCGGCGGGCGGGCGCCGTGGGCGCGGTGGTGGTGCTGGTGATGATGGTGGCCGCCTCCACCGCGGGCCTGGTGGTGGTGCGCGGCGCCAAGGACGACGCGGACCGGCAGCGGACGGTGGCGGAGCAGCAGGCGGCCGCGGCGAAGAAGGCGGAGGCGGAGGCGAACCAGAACCTGGCCGAGGCCCGCGAGAAGGAGCGCCAGCGCGCCGCCGCCGAGCAGAAGGCGCTCCAGGCGGCGCAGGAGGCGCAGGAGGCGCTCGCCAATCTCCAGCTCACCAAGGGCCGGCTGGTGAGGGCCAAGCTGGACGCGGACGCCAGCGCGGAGGAGGCGCGCCGGAGCGAGCTGGAGGCCAAGGCCGCCAACGCGCAGCTGAAGCAGAAGCTGGAGCAGGAGCAGAACCTCACCAACCGGTTGGGGTTCATCAAGACGCTGAAGAAGCCGGGGACCAAGTGATGATCGGAGGCTCGTTCACCCTGTTGGCGGCCGCGCTCGCGCTGTCCGCGCCCACTGGGAAGATGCCCTGGGAGGGCGTGACGCCGGCGCAGGAACAGCAGGCCACCGCGCTATTCGAGCAGGGCAACCGGGAGCTGCTGGAGTACCGCTTCGAGGACGCCGCGGCGCACTACCGGCAAGCGCTCAAGGACTGGGACCTGCCGGCCATCCACTACAACCTCGCGGTGGCGCTGCGCAGCCTCTCCCAGCTCATCGAGGCGCGCGAGCACTTCGAGATCGCCGTCAGGTACGGCACCCGCGGCCTGCCCGACAGCAAGCAGCTGGACCGGGCGATGAAGGACCTGAACGAGGTGGAGTCGGAGCTGTCGCGGTTGGAGCTGACCTGCGAGCAGCCGGGCGCCACGGTCACCATCGACGAGCGCAAGGACCTGTTCACCTGCCCGAAGACCTACAAGGAGTGGATCCGGCCCGGCCTCCACGTCATCCGCATCCGCCTGGACCAGCCGGGCTATTCGCACCCGATGGAGAAGAAGCCCACCCTGGCGAAGGGCGAGAAGACCACCCTCCGCCTCAAGGCGTACCCGGACGACGAGGTGATCCGGACGCGGACCCCGCTCCCCGCCTGGCTGCCGTGGTCGGTGATGGGGGTGGGCCTGGCCGCGGCCGGCGGCGGCGGATGGCTGCACTTCCAGGCGCGGAACGCGTACGTCCAGTACGACGACGCCATCCTGGGATGCGTCGGGCCGCCTCCGCTCGACCGGGCGTACGAGCCGTGCTCGTCGCAGACCGCGGCGGGGTTCGACCACATCCGGCTGCTGGGCAACGGCTACCAGAACGCGGCCTTCGCCTCGTACGTCGGCGGCGGGGTGGCGCTGGTCGCGGGGGTGGCGCTGCTGTACTTCAACTCCCCCAGGCCCTATCCGGTGGATCCGGAGACGGGGGCGTCGGTTGCCGTCCTGCCCGTGCTGACCCCCGGCGGCAGCGGCGCGGTGCTGACGGGCAGCTTCTAAGGAGACGTTCGTGAAGCGACGGATTCCAGTCATGGCGGCCGCGGTCATCGCGACCGCGCTCATCGCAGGCTCCTGCTTCGAGCCGGGCAGCCAGCCCTGCATCGACGGGAGCGTGTGCCCGAAGAACTTCAAGTGCACCGCCACCGGCGAGGCCTGCATCCCCGCCGAGTCCCACTGCGGCGACGGCATCAAGGACCCGGACGAGGCGTGCGACGACGGCAACGTCAAGGACGGCGACGGGTGCAGCCACGACTGCAAGTCTGACGAGACGTGCGGCAACGGCATCCGGGACGCGGTGAGCGGCGAGGCGTGCGACGACGGCAACAATATCAGCGGAGACGGGTGCAGCGCCGACTGCCAGTCCAAGGAGGGCTGCGGCAACAACCACCCGGACCCGGGCGAGGAGTGCGACGACGGCAACGACGCCGGCGACGACAACTGTCCCACCACCTGCAAGATCGCCTTCTGCGGCGACGGGTTCGTCAACGACGCCGGCCACCGCGAGCAGTGCGACGACATGGGCGAGTCGGTCCAGTGCAACGGCAACTGCACCTGGTCCTCCTGCGGCGACCAGGTCCTCAACCGCACCGCCGGCGAGGAGTGCGACCTGGGGCCCGTCGACACCCGGACCTGCACGCACCTGTGCAAGGCGTCCTTCTGCGGCGACCTCTACATCAACGGCGACGCGGGCGAGATCTGCGACGACAGCACCAACGGCCAGACCGCGTGCCCGTACGGGACGCCCACCTGCAACGCCTGCAACGCGACCTGCAACGCGCGGGTGAACCTGACCGGGCCCTTCTGCGGCAACCACGCGGTGGACCCGCTGCCGGACGGTGGCGCGGAGGCGTGCGACGACACCACCAACGGCCGGACGGCGTGCCCGTACGGGACGCCCACCTGCACCGGGTGCTCCAGCTGCTCGGCGGTGCTGAACCTGACCGGGCCCTCCTGCGGCGACCTCACCATCGACCTGCTGCCGGACGGCGGCACCGAATTCTGCGACGACCTGACGCGCGGGGTGACCAGCTGCGCGTACGGCACGCCGACCTGCTCGGTGTGCAACAACGGCTGCAGCGGGCTGGTGACGCGGACCGGGCCCTTCTGCGGGGACCACACGATGGATCCGCTGCCGGACGGCGGCGTGGAGGCGTGCGACGACACCACCAACGGCCGGACGGTGTGCCCGTACGGGACGCCCACCTGCACCGGGTGCTCCAGCTGCTCGGCGGTGCTGAGCCTGACCGGCCCGTTCTGCGGCGATCTCAACATCGACCCGCTGCCGGACGGCGGCACCGAATTCTGCGACGACCTGACGCGCGGGGTGACCAGCTGCGGGTACGGCACGCCGACCTGCGCGGTGTGCAACAACACCTGCACCGGGCTGGCGACGCGGACAGGGCCGTTCTGCGGGGACCACACCGTGGACCCGCTGCCGGACGGCGGCGCGGAGGTGTGCGACGACGTCACCAACGGCCGGACGGCGTGCCCGTACGGGACGCCCACCTGCACCGGGTGCATCAGTTGCTCGACGGTGCAGGGGCTGACCGGCTCGTTCTGCGGCGACGACAACGTCGACCCGCTGCCGGACGGCGGGGTGGAGCAGTGCGACGACTCCAGCCGCGACGCGGGCGCCTGCCCGTACGGGACGCCGACCTGTCAGGCCTGCGGCACGAATTGCCGCTTCCGGACGCTCACCGGCCCGTTCTGCGGGGACCACACCCGGGATGCGCTGCCGGACGGCGGCATGGAGACGTGCGACGACAGCACCACCGGGATGACGTCGTGCTCGTACGGGACGCCGACCTGCGTCGCGTGCAAGGCGGACTGCTCGGGGACGCAGTCGCTGACCGGGTCCTTCTGCGGGGACGGGGCGCGGAATGCCGGCAACGGCGAGGCCTGCGACGACGGGAACACCCTGGCCTGCGGCACGTGCAGCGCAAACTGTGGACAGTCACAGCCAGGATCGGCCGCGATCGGGAGCATCACCGCCGTCGGGTCCAGCTCTCTCACGGATGGCGATACATTCACCCTGGACGACGGTGTGCATACCCCGGAAATCTTCGAGCTCGACAAGGACAACGCCATCGTGGCTGGCCACGTGAGGGTGGTCGTCAGCGGCAACGCTGGTACCGTGGCTGACGGCATCAGGACGGCCGTCACCAACGAGAATACGGCTGGGCGCCTGAACATCGTCCCCGGCGGGATGGGGAGCACAGTGAGCCTGACGAACACACAAGGGGGCACTGCCGGCAACCGGACGATCACGACCAACTCTGCGCTCACCGTCTCCGGCATGTCGGGCGGCAGGGCGTTCGACTGTCCGTCGGGGACGGGCTGCGTGAGCAACACGGACTGCGCGCCCGGGCTCACGTGTCAGCCCGTGGACGGAGGGACGGGCGACACCTGCCAGTAGCGGCGGGAGCTACCCGCGCAGGCGCATGATCACCGCGGTGGCCGCGACGAGCAGGCTCAGCGCGGCGATCACCACCACCAGCACCACCATCCGGTTCGAGATGTTGGAGGGCGGCGGGGTGGAGGGGAGCGGCGGCTGAGGCGGAGGCGGCGGAGGCGCGGCCTGGTGGCGCGGCTGGCGCGACGGCTTCAGCGCCTCGTGCGCCGCCTCCGGGCTCACCACCACGGACGGCTCCAGCCGCCGGCCGATGTTCTTCTTCAGCGGCAGCTGGTCCTCGGTGAGCATCATCGTCGAGTCGGACGGCGGGGGAGGGGGCGCGGCGCTGATGCCTCCGCCTCCACCTCCGGCGGCGGCCGCCACCTGCGCCTCCAGCTCCTCGGCGGTCATGTGGACGGTGCTGGCAACGGAGGCGTCCTCTGGCTTCGGCGGGGGTGCCGGCTTCGCGGGCGTCACCGGGGGGCGCTGTTCGCCGCTGGCCCGCTTGGCGGGGGTCTTCTGTCCGGCCGGCGTCTGGCCCGCGGGCGTCGCGAACAACCCCCCGGACGGCTTGTTCGGGCGGCTCGGCGTCCGCGAGGCGGTCCCGGCCTCCTTCTCCGTCATCGGCAGGCCGGCGATCAGCTTGGAGACGTGGCTCGCGCCCAGCGGCTCGCCCTGGGCGATCACGAACCGCTCCAGGTCCGCCTGCAGCTCGCGGCAGCTGGGATAGCGCTCGTCGGGCTCGCGCTGGAGCGCCTTCTCGACGATCGCCTCCATCGCGTCGGGGAGGTCCGGCCGCCGCGCGCGGATGGGCACCATGTCCTCGTAGATCATGGCGTGCATGAGCGTGACCTCGCTCTCCGCGTCGTACGGTTTCTTGCTGGCGATCAGCTCGTAGAGCACCACCCCCAGCGCGAACACGTCCGCGCGCCGGTCCGGCTGCTTCCCCCTGAGGTACTCCGGGGACATGTACGCCAGCTTCCCCTTGCGCAGCCCGGTGCGCGTCTGGTGGAGCTGCTGCGCCGCCTTGGCGATGCCGAAGTCCACCACCTTCACCCCGCCGCTCTGGGCGAGCACGATGTTGTCGGGGCTGATGTCGCGGTGGACGATGTTCAGCGGCTCGCCCGTCTCGGGGTTGACGAAGTCGTGCGCGTACGCCAGGCCCTCGCACGCGTAGGAGACGATCTTCGCCACCGTCGCCAGCGGGAGCGGCTGCTTCGCCGCGGCCGCCCTCGCCGCCAGCGTGCGGAGGTTCGGCCCGTCCACGTACTCCATCGCGATGTAGTACGCGCCCTCCGCCTCCCCGAAGTCGAAGATCTGGACGATGTTGGGGTGGTTGAGCTGCGCCGCCAGCTTCGCCTCGCCGAGGAACATCTCGACGAAGGTCGGATCCTCCAGCAGGTGCGGCCGGATCCGCTTCACCACCACGCTCTTGGCGAAGCCCATGGGGCCTTCGGTCTTCGCCAGGAAGACCTCCGCCATCCCGCCCGTCGCGATCGGCCTGACCAGCTCGTACTTGCCCAGCTTCGCCAACGTGGGCCCTCCACCTGTCCCGTGGGGTAGGACGGTACGCGGTCCGCCTCCCGCGTCAAACCCCCGCGAAGTCGGGGGCGCTCCCTCGCTCGGCCGGGGGGCGGCGGATTTCTTGTCCCAGGCTCCCCGGCACCTACACTCGGGGAGGTGTTGCGCCCTGTCGCACTGCTGCTGGCGGTCCTCGCGCTGCCCGCCTCCGCGGTGGAGACGGTGCGCATCCTCATCGACGAGCGCGACGGGCCCGTCACCCTCCAGGGCGCGCACCTCACCCTCGGCGAGGACCGCGAGGACTCCGCGTTCGTCCCGCTGGGCCGGCGCTCGGTCGCGCTCCGCCGGGGCGCGGGGGGCCGGCTGGAGCTGGACGGCGCGCCGGTGTCCGGCGAGTCCGCCCGCTTCCGCCCCGCCGCCGACGAGCCGATCACCGCCGGCGAGATGACCGTCCGCGGCGACGTGGTGGTCCGCCTGCGCGGGGCGAAGGTCCAGCTGATCAACGTCCTCCCCCTGGAGCTGTACCTGCAGGCGGTGCTCGGGTCGGAGATGCCGCGCGACTTCCCGCCGGAGGCGTTGAAGGCGCAGGGGGTGGCCTCCCGCACCTACGCGCTGTGGAAGAAGCTGGAGTCCTACGGCGCGCTGGAGAACATGGGCTCCAGCGTCATCCACCAGGTCTACGCCGGGCTGGACCGCGAGGACCCGCGCACGCGCGCCGCGGTGCAGGCCACCTCCGGCGAGGTGCTCACCTGGGAGCTGCGCCCCATCGAGGCCTACTTCCACGCCTCCTGTGGTGGCCACACCGAGTCCGGGCTGGCGGCGCTGGGCCGCGACCTCCCGTACCTGGCGGAGGTCGACTGCCCGTGCGGTTCGCTCCCGTCGAGCCGGTGGGCCCTCTCGCTGCCCCTGAGCGAGCTGCGCAAGGCGTTCCCCGGCGCGAGCGCGCTGGACGTGGTGGCGCGGACCCGCACCGGGCGTGCGCGGATGGTGCGCGTGGCGCAGGACCGGGTGCTGGACGCGGTGACCGTGCGCCAGAAGCTGGGCTACACGCGGTTGAAGAGCCTCGACTTCGAGGTGGGCGGCGAGTCGGCGGGCGCGCTGCAGATCAGCGGCAAGGGCTACGGCCACGGGGCCGGCCTGTGCCAGTGGGGCGCCAAGGTGTACGCCGACCAGGGGTGGGATTACCGCGCAATCCTCCGTCACTACTATCCTGGCACCGAGCTGCAGCCACTCTACTGAGCCTGTCACCATGAACCGAACGCGCATACAAATGTGGCTGGGGGCGTGTGCCCTCGCGATGGTCGGATCCGGATGCGTCTGCGGCGCGCGCACCGAGCCCCTTTCGGGTCAGGCCGCCGTCTCGATCTCCGTGGACCGTTCCACCGGCGCCGTGGCAGACGGCGTGGACGCGGTGCAGATCCAGGTCACCGTCCGCGACGGCCACGGCGACCCCGTCGCCGGCGTGGCCGTGCAGCTCGACGCCACCGGCGCCGGGAACACGCTCACCCAGCCGGCCGGCCCCACGGAGAAGGACGGGGTCGTCAAGGGGTCGCTGTCGGCCACCGTGCCGGAGCTGAAGATCGTCACCGCGTCCATCGAGGAGGGGGCGATCGCCGCCACGGCCAGCGTGCAGTTCTCGGCCGGCCCGGCGGCCCAGCTGGTGTTCGTCCAGCAACCCACCACCGCCGAGGCCACGGGGCTCCTCGCGCCGCCGGTGGCCGTGGAGGTCCAGGACAAGCTGGGCAACGTGGTGACGAGCTGGGCGGCGCCCGTGTCGGTGGGGCTCATCGCCGTCTCCGGGGTGGGCACCCTCTCCGGCGCGACCTCCGCCAACACGACGGGTGGCGTGGCGACGTTCTCCAGCCTCTCGATCAGCGGGGTGGGCCAGTACCGGCTGGTGGCCAGCTCCGGCACGCTGCCGCCCACCACCAGCGACGCCTTCACCGTCCGGGCGCTGGGGGTGATCGGGACGCGGACCGAGCACTGGGTCAACGACAGCGGCGGCGTGGACCGCCCCCAGGACATCCGGAACGCCTCCATCCGCGCGTGGGTGCCGGCCGGCCAGGGTTTCGTCTTCTACCCGGGGACGGGGGCCGCGGACGGCACCTTCCAGGTCCCCCGCGTCCCGTACGGCGCCACCTACTGGCTCTGCTACAAGACGGACTGCTTCGCCACCTCCGAGCGGTCGGTGGACCTGAGCCTCCACATCGAGGGCCGGCCCACCGTCCTCTTCGCCTCCCCGGGCACGCTCCAGCACACGTCGCTCACCGGGATGGTTCCGTTCACCAACGACCCGACCTTCGGCGTGACGGACGACCTGCAGATGTACGCGTCCAACGTCGGGCTGTGGGTCAGCGGGCTGCAGTTCGACTCCGCCAGCTTCGGCATCAACCAGGGCTCGGTGATCGTCGACCAGCTGTACGACTACAGCCTGATCGCCCAGAGCGGCTACACCCCGGCCCTGGCCGACGCCGCCGCCGGCGACCGGACGTACTTCAACCAGCTCACCACGCGCGACGCGGGCTTCGTCCTCGACGGTTCGGGGACGCCGCAGCGGTGGAACACGTACCAGGCGATCGAGCGGTCGTTCGGGCCCATCCCGCTGACGGTCACCAACGGCGGGGTGACCGACGTCTCGGGCACCTTCACCCCGGTCCCGCAGGACAAGTCGGTCCAGGTGAGCTGGCTGCTCGCGGAGCGCACGCCCGGGTCGTTCGGGAGCTACCGCACCGCCATCAACCCGCGCACGCGGGCGGACGACGTGCTCCACCTGATGGCCATCGACGCGCTTCCCGAATCCGCCTACGGCTTCTACGGCGTCGCTCCCGACCTGGCGGTGATGTTCCTCGACGACGATCCCTCCGCGCCGCAGCCGGACCAGCGCCTCAACGTCGTCTACGGCGACCCGTTCCCGGCCTCGTGGACGCGCTTCGGGGTCGGCCAGACGTATTTCCTCGTCCCGTACGAGGTGCCCCGATCGGGGACGGCCGCCGGCACCACCGCGTCCACCTACGAGGTGGTGTTCATCACGGTCAACGACCTGCTGCCGTCCTTCCCGTTCGCGGCGCTCAAGCCCCGCGTCAGCCCGGTCACCGGCGCCAGCATCGACGGCGCGCCGTTCTTCAACGACCAGGCGCTGGCCAGCCCCACGCCCGTCATCCGCTGGAGCCTGCCCGAGGTGGGGTCGCCCACCTTCTACACGGTGCAGATCCTCCGCTTCTCCGCCGGCCCCACCGGTCCCCCGACGAGGACGCTGGTCGGCCGCTTCTCCACCACCGCCACCCAGGTCGCGGTGCCCCCCGGCTTCTTCGTCTCCGGCTACCACTACGTGGTGCAGATCAACGCCACCGTCCAGGGCGGCCACGACGTCGCCCGCGCGCCGTACGAGCAGCAGTGGCCGTACGACTCCGCGCCCGCCCTGAGCGGGCTGCTCACGATGCCTTGAGGGTCTCGGACTTCGACTTCGCGCTCCCCCAGGAGCTGATCGCCCAGCGGCCCGCCGAGCGACGAGACGCCTCGCGCCTGCTGGTGCTCCGGCGCGCTCAGGGGGCCGTCGAGCACCGGATGTTCGCGGAGCTGCCGGCGCTGCTCGACCCGGGCGACCTGCTGGTCCTCAACGACGCGCGGGTGGTGCCGGCGCGGCTGCTGGGGAAGAAGGCCGGGACGGGCGGGAAGGTGGAGCTGCTGCTGGTGCGCCCCGCCGCGGACGACGGCGCCACGACGGCCGCCGCGCTGGAGCGCGACGTGGGCGCGCTGCGCTGGGTGTGCCTGGGCCAGGCCAGCAAGGGTCTCAAGCCGGGGGCGATGGTGGAGCTGGAGGCGGACCTGCGCGCGGAGGTGCTGGAGTCGCGCGGCGGCGGCGAGCTGCTGGTGCGCTTCTCCGGCCCGCGGGGTTCGCTCCTGGAAGCCGTCGACCGCGCCGGCCGCCTCCCGCTGCCCCCGTACATCGAGCGCCCGCCCGAAGCCGGCGACGCGGACCGCTACCAGACGGTGTACGCGCGGTCGCCGGGCTCGGTGGCGGCGCCCACCGCCGGCCTGCACTTCACCCCCGAGGTGTTCGAGCGCCTGCGCGCCCGCGGCGTCCAGCGCGCGGAGCTCACCCTCGACGTGGGGCCGGGGACGTTCCTCCCGGTGCGGACGGAGGAGGCCGGCGCCCACCAGATGCACCCGGAGCGCTTCCACGTCCCGGACGCCACCGCCGCCGCGGTGAACGCCGGCCCGCGCGTCGTCGCCGCCGGGACCACCGTGGTGCGGACGCTGGAGTCGGCGACCGACCCCGCCACCGGCCTGCTGCGCGCCGGCCCCGGAGAGACGCGCCTGTTCATCACCCCCGGCTTCCCCTTCCGGCAGGTGGACGTCCTGCTCACCAACTTCCACCTCCCGCGCTCCACGCTGCTGATGTTGGTGAGCGCGCTGGCCGGGCGAGAGCGGGTGCTGGCGGCGTACCGGGAGGCGGTGGAGCGCCGCTACCGCTTCTTCTCCTACGGCGACGCGATGCTGGTGCTCCCGTGACGGCGGTCCGCTTCGAGGTGCTGCACGTCGACCGGGACACCGGCGCGCGCCGCGGCCGACTCCACACGCCGCACGGCGCGGTGGAGACGCCGGTGTTCATGCCGGTGGGGACGGCGGGGAGCGTGAAGGCGGTGGGCCCGGACGAGCTGCGCGAGCTGGGCGCGCAGATCATCCTCGGCAACACCTACCACCTGATGCTCCGCCCCGGCGAAGGGCTGGTCCGCGAGCTGGGCGGGCTCCACCGGTTCATCGCCTGGGACCGCGCCATGCTCACCGACAGCGGCGGCTTCCAGGTGTTCAGCCTCTCGGAGAAGCGGAACATCACCGAGGAGGGCGCCACCTTCCAGTCGCACCTGGACGGGTCGAAGCACCTGCTCACCCCCGAGCGCAGCGTGGAGATCCAGGAGGCGCTGGGGGCGGACGTCATCATGGCGTTCGACGAGTGCCCGCCCTCGCTGGCCGAGCGCTCGTACCTGGAGGCGTCCCTCGCACGCACCACCCGCTGGCTCCAGCGCTGCGCGCGCGCCTGGTCGCGCGGGGCGTCCTCCCTCTTCGGCATCGTCCAGGGCGGGCTGCACGAGGACCTCCGCCGCCGCCACGCCGAGGAGGTGTGCGCGGTGGACCTGCCCGGCTACGCGCTGGGCGGCTACTCGGTGGGCGAGTCGCCGGAGGCCATGCACCAGAGCGTCGCCTTCTCCGCGCCGCTGCTCCCGCGCGACAAGCCCCGCTACCTGATGGGCGTGGGCACGCCGAAGGACCTGGTCACCTGCGTGGCCGCGGGCGTGGACATGTTCGACTGCGTCCTCCCCACCCGCTGCGCCCGCAACGGGCTGCTCTTCACCTCGCAGGGGAAGGTGACCATCAAGAACGCGGTCCACGCCCGCGACCCCGGCCCGCTGGACCCCGCCTGCGCCTGCTACACCTGCCGCACCTTCAGCCGCGCCTACCTGCGGCACCTGTTCGTGGCGAAGGAGATCCTCGCCATGAGGCTGAACACCATCCACAACCTGGCCTTCTTCCTGGGGTTGATGCGGCGGGCGCGCGAGGCCATCGAGCGGGACGAGTACCGCCCGTTCGTCGCCTCGCTGGGCCCGGCGCTGGGCGAAGGGCCCGAAGCGACCTGAGCGGCCTTGCCCCCGCCTCCGCCCACTGCTAAGAGACCGCGCCTTTACCTCCGCGAAATCGCAGCGATTCCGGAGGCTTGTCTCAAGCCATCGAGGCGTCCGACGTGAGCTTCTCGAGCCTGTTGTTGGTGGGTCAAGCCGCTGGTCCTGGCGGCGGCGGCCTGCTGGGGATGATCCCGTTCTTCATCCTGATGTTCGGGGTCATGTACTTCATCATGATCCGGCCGCAGCAGAAGCAGGCCCAGCAGCACAAGGCGATGCTGGCGGCGCTCACCAAGGGTGACGAGGTGGTCACCACGGGCGGGATGATCGGAAAGATCAACGCCATCACCGACCGGGTGGTGACGCTCGAGGTGGCCAACGGCGTGAAGGTGCGGATGCTCAAGTCCCAGATCCAGGGCAAGTACAGCCCGGCGGCGGAGGCGAGCAAGGCCGACGAGTCGAAGGATTCAAAAGACTCGAAGGACTCCAAAGACCCGAAAGACTCCAAGGAATCGAAGGAGGAGAAGTGATGGACCGCAGCTGGTGGTGGAGGGCGGCGATCATCGCCGGCGTCACCCTGGGCTCGATCTGGTACCTGGTGCCCACCTACTACTCGTTCTTCGTGCTGCCCCGGGAGCAGCGCAACGACATCAAGGCGCTCGAGGCGGCGCTGCCGAGGTGGGCGCCCAGCGCCAGGCACCGCCTCAACCTGGGGCTGGACCTGCAGGGCGGCATCCACATGGTGATGCGCGTGGACACCCGGACCGCGCTGGAGAAGCGCACCGAGCGCCGCGGCCTGCAGATCGCCAACTTCGTCAAGGACAAGAAGCTGGGCGATGTCGCCATCGACACCGACCCGGAGAAGCTGCAGCTGACGCTCAAGCCGCAGGACCCCAAGGCGCTCGACGCCATCGAGAAGGACGTCCTCGACCTGTACCGCGACTTCACCAAGGTCGGCCGGACCGCGGACTCGCTGGTGCTCCAGCTGCGCGACAACCAGGTCGACCGGTTCAAGCAGGACGCGGTCGAGCAGGCGATGCTCGTCATCCGCAGCCGCGTCGACAAGTGGGGCGTGGCCGAGGTGGACGTGCGCACCCTGGGCACCGACTCCATCCAGATCTCGCTCCCCGGCCGCAAGGACCCGGAGCAGGCCAAGGAGCTGATCGGCACCACCGCGCAGCTCGAGTTCCGGATGGTCGACGACGCCAGCACCTTCTTCAAGGACCACTACACCAAGACCCCGCCGCCCGCGGACTCCAACATCACCCTGACCACCGAGGAGGGCTTCCAGCAGCTCAAGGGGCCGGACCGGGTGGCGCTGCTGAATTACGTGAAGGGCGAAGCCCCCAAGGACCGCGTGGTGCTGCTGGAGTGCAAAGCCAACCCGTTGAAGAAGGGCGTCTGCGACAGCTACATCACCTACCTGGTGGAGAAGGACGTCCCGCTCACCGGCGAGAGCCTGGCGGACGCGCAGGCCAACTTCTCCCAGTACGGCGAGCCGGAGGTGGAGGTGCAGTTCGACGCCTCGGGCGCGCGCGAGTTCGGCAACCTCACCGAGAAGAACGCTCCGCATGACGGGTTGCCCGGCCGGCGGATGGCGATCGTCCTCGACGACGTCGTGAAGTCCGCGCCGCGGATCAACGAGAAGATCCCCGGCGGGCGGGCCCGCATCACGCTCGGCCGCTCCTTCGACAAGACCAACGACAAGCTGCTGGAGGAGGCCAACAACCTGGCGGTGGTGCTCAAGGCGGGCGCGCTGCCGGCGCCGGTCACCACCGGCGAGGTCCGCCAGGTGGGCGCGTCGCTGGGTGACGAGCTGATCAAGAAGGGCAGCCTGGCCGCGCTGGTGGGCCTGCTGCTGGTGGTCGCCTTCATGGCCGTCTACTACAAGAGGTCCGGGCTCATCGCCGACGTGGCGCTGATCTTGAACGGTCTGCTCATCCTCGCCGGCCTGGCGCTCTTCGAGGCCACGCTGACGCTGCCGGGCATCGCCGGCTTCGTGCTCACCCTGGGCATCGCGGTGGACGCCAACGTGCTCATCAACGAGCGCATCCGCGAGGAGCTGGCCAACGGCAAGTCGGCGCGCGCGGCGGTGGACCAGGGCTACGACCGCGCGTTCTGGACCATCTTCGACGCCCACGTGACCACGCTCCTGGCGGGCGGCATCCTCTGGGCCACCGGCACCGGGCCGGTGCGCGGCTTCGCCACCTCGCTCATCGTCGGCCTGGTGGCGTCGCTGTTCACCTCCATCGTGGTGACCCGCGCGATCGTCACCTTCTTCGTCCACGGGCGGAACGCCCAGACCGTGTCGGTGTAGCCATGCAACTCATCAAGCACAAGACGAGCATCGACTTCATCGGCAAGCGCCGGCCGGCGATCTTCATCTCCTCCGTCCTCAACCTGGCGATCGTCGTCGGCATCGCCACCGTGGGCTTCAACTACGGCGTCGACTTCGCCGGCGGCACGGTGGTGGAGCTGAAGTTCGACCACAACGTCACGCCGGAGCAGGTGCGCCAGCGCGCCCAGGCGGCCGGCCTGCACGACGTCTCGGTCCAGCGCATCGGCGCCACGGACGAGAACGACTACATGCTCCGGCTGGGCGGCATGACCCAGCTCACCCCGGACTCCGCCGCCAAGGCGCAGGACGCGATCACGGCGCTGGGCCCGACGAAGCTGTTCCACGCCGACCTGGAGAACGGGATCATCAACTTCCGCGCCGAGAGCAAGCAGGCCCCGGACGCGGTGAAGAAGGCGGTGGCGGACACCGGCACCGGCGTGCGCGAGGTGCGCGAGCTGGGCGAGGCCCAGGGCGGCGGCTGGGACTACCAGGTGGTGTTCTCCGGCATGGCCGACCGGATCTTCGCCGGGCTGGGCAAGGGGCTGGAGAAGCCGGACTTCATCCAGCAGCGCGTCGACTACGTCGGCCCCCAGGTCGGCAAGCAGCTGCGCAACAAGGGCGTGATGGCGCTCATCTACGCCTCGCTGGTGATCCTCATCTACGTGGCGTTCCGCTTCGACTTCAAGTTCGCCCCCGGCGCGCTGGTGGCCATGGTGCACGACGCGATCATGGTGGCGGGCTTCTACCTGGTGGCCGGCTTCTTCGGCCGCGAGTTCAACCTCACGTCGATCGCCGCGCTGCTCACCATCATCGGCTACTCGGTCAACGACACCATCGTCATCTACGACCGGATCCGCGAGGAGATGGTCCGCTACAAGGGCAAGCCGCTGCCGGAGATCATCAACATCGCCGTCAACGACACGCTCTCCCGCACCATCCTCACCTCGGGCGTCACCGCGCTCTCGCTGGTGGGCCTGCTCATCTTCGGGGTGGGGGAGATCTGGGACTTCGCGATGGCGATGCTGGTGGGCATCATCGTCGGCACGTACTCGTCGGTGTACATCGCCAGCCCGCTCACCATCTGGCTGGACGAGCGCGCCGCGGCCAAGGCGAAGGCGGCCCGCACCGGCGGGAACAAGGGCGCCGGCAGCAACACGCCCAAGGGCGGCGACCAGGACAAGCCCAAGGCGAAGAAGGCGGCCGCCAGCACCTGAGCGCGGAAGGAGTGGCGCGGGTGGCGTAGGCTCCCGCCGCTGCCTGGGGAGAGGAGGGCTCGGGCCTGATGACCGCGCAGCTCCTGCTCTGGCTGGCGGCCTCGGCCGCCGCGCCGCCGCCCGACGGCTTCGTGGCCGGGAGGCTGGCCTTCTACGAGAACCGCGAGCTGGCCACGATCTACCGCGTCCAGGCCGTCGTCCGCGCGCCGGTGGGGCTGTCGCTGCGGCGAGGGCGGAACGTCTACGACGCCCAGCTCGACGGGGAGGGCTTCTTCGTGCTGCGCGCGCCGGCGGGGACGTACCGGCTGGAGGCGGTGAGCCTGGGCACCCGCGCGGAGATGGTTCCGCCCCAGAACGTGGACGTCCGGCCCTCGGAGCTGAGCTGCGCCGGGACGCTGGCGCTGAGCGTGCAGCGGCTGGAGTACCTGGGGCAGGGCACGCTCAGCCGGTTCACGGTGGTGGACGACTGCGCGCGGATGCTGCCGTTCTTGCGCCAGCGGCTGGGGTGGACCGGGCCCGGCAAGGTCCACCTGCCGCGGGCGGCGGCCCCGGAGTCGGAGACCCCCCGCGTGCTCACCGCGGCGGACCTGTTGTGCGGGCTGCGCGCCGAGGCGTCCTACAACGGGACGGAGCTGGCGCTGCGCGGCTGGTACGTGTACCCGATCCTCCTCACCCTGGGAGAGCCGGGGGCGATCACCCTGCACGGGTCGCTGGGCCGCATCACCGGGTCGGGCCCGGGCTTCAGCGGCGAGCTCACGGTGGGGGTGGGGGTCAACGTGCTGGGGCTGGTGGAGCTGGCCGCGGTGGGAGGGGTGCGCTACGGGTTCGACGGCTTCCCCACCGAGCCCGTGGGCGCGGTCATTCTCCGCCCCGGCTTCTACGGCGCGGGCTTCGACTTCCGGGCGCAGTGGACGCTGTCGGGCCCGGCCGGCCCGTCGATCTTCGTCGGCGTGGACCTGGCGCCGTTCTTCGTGGTGGGGTCGGCGCTGTGAGGCGCGCGCCGCCGTGGGGCTGGATGCTGGTGGCGGCGGCGGCGGCGGTCTCCAGCGCCGGGTGCTTCCGCCTCAGCGACCCCGTCTACTTCTTCAAGCCGCTGGAGGCGGGGGAGCCGCCGGGGCCGGGGTACTCGCTGCTGTACGGGACGGTGGAGATGTCGCCGGGCCTGTTCGGCGCGCCGCGGGTGGACACCGTCGTGCTCCGGCGGGTCGGCCCGGGCGAGGCGCGCGCGCTGTACGAGGCCAGCGAGGGCATCCTCTTCCGCGCCTTCCGCCGGCGCATCCTCAAGCAGGGCACCTTCGCGCTCCACGTCCCGGTCGGCATCTACGAGCTGGACCACCTCGAGTCGTCCGGCCTGGGGCGGCCCACCGTCTGGCCGCTCAACGACGAGACGCGCGTGGCCAGCCGCATCTACATCCTCCGCCCCGGCGTCTACGACCTGGGCACCCTGCGCATCACCTCGCCCGACGGTCCCTTCCGCCCCTTCCACGTCGAGTCCCTGGGCGACGCCTTCTCCGCCCCGCGCCACGACGCGCTCCGGGAACTGGTGAAGGGGACGAGGTGGGCGGCGGACGTGCCCTGAGCGGGATCAGGCTGAGTAGTCCTCGAACTCCCAGCGACCGATCCGGCCGACCTTCTCGGCGACTTCCGGCCACGTGGAGCCCGTGCACGATTCGACCATCCGTCGCAGCGCTTCAGCCATCGCGGCGTAGTCGTACCTGGCCATCAGGATGTGGTGCCGGAGAGAGACGACGTCGGCGGTTCCCCATCGAGTCATCAGCCACCTGGGAGTGCAGACCTGCACGTCGAAGGACTCCTCACCCGCCTCGTGCTCCGGGCCCACCATCAGCTGGAGCAGGAAGGCGAAGTTGTCCGGATCGGCCGGCGCGAAGGACTCGAGGTCGGCGGCGTCAGGACTGTGGAGGCGTTTGAGCTTGGCTCTCATACGTCAGTCCACGATGTCGAGGTGTCCATTGGATTGCCAAGGACCCTTCGGGGCCTCGCGTCGCTCGAAGTTTCGCCTGGGTCCTACCAAGCTTGGGTTTCAGCGACGGCGGGCGGTACTGCCTCAGCCCATCCTGGCTCACCAGCGTCGAACCATCGCTTGCAACGCGAGCTCCATCACCCACCCAGGCTCGACCAGCAGCGTCAGCCTCCACCCGCGTGGCGGAGCCGAGACCAAAGTTCCGGCTCCCGGCGGCGGCCTCGCGCAGGAGCTCGCTCTGGCGCAGGGTGTTCGCCGTGATGCCAGGTGCGTCGGAAGCCGCGGTGACATTCGCAGCGACTCCCGCCTCCCGGAGCGCAGTAGCGACCACCGACACTCCGAGGATCGACGTCATCGCCGAGAGGACCAGCTGATTCTCGAGTTGGCGCTGGTGCGCTTGCTCCATGTACCCGTTGAGGAGGGCGACCCGGAGTCTGGTTCCCGCCGGCGTCTCTTTGCTCAGGAAGTCCAGGAAGGACCAATCCGGCACGCACCATCCCGAGAGCTCGCGGATGACCGGCACCAGACACGGCGGCCGACTCACCTTCTCCGCCAGCTCCCGGCCCGTGTCTGGGAAATAGCTGGTCTCGAGCTCCTCGAAGACTCGTTTCGCGCGGGCGTTCCCCTTTTTCGCGTCCTCGTAGATGGTCTCGAGTTGACCCGGAGAGCTCAGCAGCTTCATTAATCCGAGGCCATGCTCCGCCGTCGTGATCTTCCCATCTCGATCGCAGAAGGAGTCGTAGTCGGGAGCCCCGCCACTGGCTGGGGCGGCGATCGAGAGGAGGACAAGGAGCCACGCGCGGAGCGTTGGAGCGCTCATCGTCGCATCACTACACCACAACGACTAGGCGCCCGCGCTCGCAAGCCAGTCCGGCCACCCCGCCTCCGCGTTGGCCTTGGCGGCGAGCGCGCGCTCCTCGGGCGTGGCGAAGTGCAGGTCCCAGTGCTTCAGCCGCGGCTGGGCGATGAGCCTCGTCCACAGCGGCGGGACCAGCGCGGCGAGGAAGCAGAGGATGATGCTGGGCATCTGCGGCGCGTCGCGGTCCGGCACCAGGCGGTGGAAGGGGACCTGCTGGTCCATGTGATGGTGCGCGTGGTTGGTGATCTCGAACGCCACCGTCCGCACCACCGGCGTGAGGTGGCTCCAGGTGTGCCGCCGGTCGAACCGCGAGCCGGGGACGCGCACCAGGCCGTAGTGCTGGAAGTAGTTGAACCCTTCGAGCAGGAACTTGGACAGCACGAACGCCAGGAAGAGGAGCCCCGCCGCGCCCCACCCGCCGATGGCGACGAACGCGGCGAGCACCGCCACCTGGAGGGCCAAAGAGCGCGCCAGGTCCCCCTGGAGCGACGCCGCCGAGCGGCCCAGGCGCTGGAGCCGCTGCCGCTCTTCGCGGATGGCGCCGACGGAGGATTCCACCGCGGCGCGCACCATGAACGCGTAGAGGTTCTCCCCCCGGCGCGCGGTGTCGGAATCCTCCGAGAGCCCGAGGTGGACGTGGTGGCCGCGCAGGTGGGCGAGGCGGCGGACCGGATCGGCGATCGCCGACGCCACCAGGTGCGCCCACAGGCGCGGGAACCACCCGTGGCGGTGGAGGAGCTCGTGGGCCACCGGGATGTTGGGCAGCACCCCCAGCCAGGTGACGGAGAGGACGCACCCGGCGAGCTGTCCGATGGACGGCGAGGGCGCCGCCAGGAGGAGGCCGATCCGCCGCGCCCCCACCGCCAGTAACGCGAACAGCAACACGCCGTGCAGGTAGAGCGGGACGTCCGCCAGGCGCGCGTGGCGCAGCGGGCGCACCGAGAAATCAGCTCGTTGGAATGGCAGGTCCAGGACAATCAGGAGCGGGAAGGTCGCCGCTCCGAGCCAGACCCAGCCGCCGCCGAGCGCGAAGCCCACCACGCCCAGCAGCACGAACGCATTGCCCAGGTAATACCGCAGGTACCCCATCTGTCCCCCCCCAGCGCGACGTACGCCGCGCCGGAGGAGAACGTTACCGCACTCCCTCTACCAGGAGGCCTCCATCGCCGTGCTCCAGAGGCCATCCAGCGCCTGCTGCGAGCGGGCCTGCGCGCGCCAGGGCTCCACCATCCGCTCCATCGCGACGAGGAGCCAGAGGCGGGGGTTGGGGTGGGCGAGGAACTCCGCGGCGTTGCGCTGGCTGTGGAGGTAGACCGACCGGATGAGCTTCTCCGCGGCCACCGCGCTCTCGGCCAGCGCCAGCGCTCGCATTCGCAGGCCCGGCAAGTGGTCCTTGAACCGCGCGTCCAGATCCATGGCGACTCCACCTTCCCTTCGGGTACGCCGAGCGTCCTGTGCAATTGCCGGAAGGACGCCACCAGGTTCTGACAACTGACACTTCAGCACGTCACTGGAACGAACCAAAGCCCCCCTCGGTCTCCCGGCCGGAACGAGGGTGCCGTCTCTTTACTGTGACAGTATTCGAGACCCCCTGTTGCGATTGGCGGCCACTGTGTGTTTTTCCAGACGGGGCGCCGGATCCACGGACCAGAGTCGCGTCCGATTTCGAGCGAAAACGTGCTTTTTCGACGTGGCTGCGCGTCCGAAGCACCGTCTGTCAGACCCGGCTGGTACATCCAAACGCGTCGACCGGAGCGCCCGGCGGACGGGCGCTGGAGGGGAGCGTCGGGGTGCTGCGCTGGGTGCTGCCGGAGTCGCGGGAAGAGGCCGCTGCGGCGCTTTCGAGGGAGCTGGGGGTACATCCCCTGTGCGCGCGGGTCCTCGTCGCCCGCGGCCACGGCACCCCGGACGCCGCCTCCCGTTACCTGGCCCTGCGCCTGTCCGACCTGCCGGATCCCTTTCTGATGAAGGGGTTGCGGGCCGCGGTGGACCGCCTGGCGCGCGCCGTGGCGGCCGGGGAGAAGATCACCCTCTGGGGGGACTACGACGTGGACGGGGTGTCCTCCACGGCCCTGCTGTCCCTGTTCCTGGAGGCCATCGGGGCGGCCCGCGTCGCGACGTACATCCCACACCGGCTGGGGGAGGGGTACGGGCTGAACGTCCAGGCCATCGAGAAGATCGCCGCGGACGGGACCCGGCTCCTGGTGACCCTGGATTGCGGAATCACGTCGCACGCGGAGATCGCTCGGGCCAACGCGCTGGGGCTGGAGGTGGTGGTCGTCGATCATCACGCCGTCCCCGAGGAGAACCCCCCGGCGCTGGCGGTGTTGAACCCCCTTCAGCGCGGGTGCGACTACCCCTCCAAGTACCTCTGCGCGGCGGGCGTGGCGTTCAACCTCTGCGTCGGGCTGCGGAAGGTGCTGAGGGAGCGCGGGCACTTCCAGGGGCGGGCGGAGCCGAACCTGAAGGCCTACCTGGACCTGGTGGCCCTGGCCACGGTGGCGGACGTGGTGCCGTTGACGGGGGCCAACCGGATCCTCGTGCGGCACGGCCTGGACGAGCTGACCGCGGCGCGGCGGCCCGGGGTGGCGGCGTTGAAGGAGATCTCGGGGTTGGGGAGGGGTGGGGTGGTGACCGCCGGGCACGTGGGGTTCCGGCTGGGGCCCCGGATCAACGCGGCGGGGCGGCTGGATGACGCCTCCGTGGGGCTGCAATTGTTACGGTCCACCGGGGAGGCGGAGGCCATGCCCCTGGCGAGGAAGCTGGAGTCGGCCAACCAGGAGCGGCGCGCCATCGAACAGGCCATCCTGGAGCAGGCGTTCGAACAGGCGGAGGCGCGGCGGGGGTCGCGCGGGCTGGTGCTGGCGGCGGAGGGGTGGCACCCGGGGGTCATCGGGATCGTCGCGTCGCGGGTGGTGGAGCGGTTCCACCGGCCCACGGTGATGGTGGCGCTGCAGGACGGGCTTGGGCGGGGGTCGGGCCGGAGCATCGAGGCGTTCCACCTGTACGACGCGCTGAAGCACTGCGCCGGGCACCTGTCGAGGTTCGGGGGGCACAAGCACGCGGCCGGGTTGTCGGTGGAGGCGCCGCAGTTGGAGGCATTCCGGGCGGCGTTCGAGCAGGTCGCGCTGGAGCGCCTGACGGAGGACGACCTGGTGCCGCGTTGCCGGGTGGACGCCATGGTGGGGTTGGGGGAATTGGACGAGAAGGCGGTGGCCGCCGTGCAGGCGCTGGGGCCGTTCGGCGCGGGGAACCCGGAGCCGGTGTTCGCGACGAGGCGCTTGACCGCGCAGCCGCGGGTGATCGCCAGCAAGAAGGGCGGGCCGGATCATTTGAAGCTGCGGTTCGACGCGGCGCTGAGGCTGGACGCCATCGGGTTCGGGATGGCGGACCGGATCGGCGTCGTCGAGCGGCCCGTGGACCTGGCGTACCAGGCGCACCTGGACGAGTGGAACGGCGAGCGCCGGGTGTCGCTGAAGCTGAAGGACCTGCGCGCGGCCGCGGCGGCGTGAGGCCCTTTCCGGTTCGGGCCGTGAAGTGTGACGGCCGGCCCAGGAATGGGCCAGGCTTCGCCGGATGAAGACCATGTCCGGGAGGTTGCGCCGCGGGGCGCTGCTGGGGTGGCTCGCGGTGGCGGCGCCGGCGCTCGGGGCGGGGCCGGAGGTGTCGCTCCGGTTGGTGGAGCACGCCGGGTGGAGCCGGGGAGCGACCGCGTACCACGTGTCGCAGCCGGAGCTCTTCCTCGACCTGGGCCAGCGCCCCTTCGAGCAGCTGGAGCTGTCGCTGCGCGCGGCGGTGATCCTGGGGCAGTGGCTGGTGCCGGTGGACGGGACGGTGGACGCGCTGGTGCGCTGGACGCCGGGCGGATGGGCGGCGGGGGAGGGCGTCTGGGCGCAGCTGTCACCGCTGGGGTCGACGCGGCTGAAGTTCGGGTTCGACCCGTTGCTCCAGGTGGACTCGTGGGGGCCGGGGGTGGGGGCGGAGTATCCGTACGTGATGGCGGTGGGGCTCTCGCGCGAGCAGTGGCGCGCCCAGATGGTGGTGAAGTCGGTGCAGGTGCACGACTCGTTCACGGATGAGGACGAGCGCTGGCACTCGGTGTTCGTGGAGGGGGAATGGTCCAGCCCGCGGCACTGGAACGTCGCCGTGGCGGGGGCGTACCTGCCGGGCGGACAGATGGATTTCGGCGGCCAGATGCTCATCGAGGAGAACGCGACGCTCGCGGGGGCGGTGCGGGTGACGTATCGGTCCGCGGGGGAGATCGGCGCGCCGCTGGACCTGGAGCGGCTGGCGCGCGTCCCGTGGAGCGACGAGGCGCTGTTCGCGCCGGCGGCGTCGCCGCGGCCGCCGCTGGGGGTGGAGGTGGTGGTGGAGGGGTTGCTGGGCGATCAGCGCGAGCTCCGGCCGTTGCCGCCGGTGGTTGGCGGCCCGTCTCGCCGTCTCTTCGGCGGAGGGCACGCGTCGGTGCGAGCGTCGATGAACAACACGCGGTTCCAACTGGGCGGCGCGTGGAGGCCGATCGGGTTCCTGGTGGCGCAGACCCGGGTCCCCCTGTCGGCGGCGCTGGCGTTCGACCCGCTCACGTACGACGACTTCTGGCTGGAGGGGTCCGCGGACCTGGAGCTGCCGGGGACGGGGTTCACGCCGGGCGTGGTGCTCCGCGTGCGTCGCCCGGGAGGCCTCACGATCCAGGTGCCGGGGGCGGTCACGCTGACCTATGACCCGCTGGCGTTGACGGCCGACAACTCGCCGCCGCGCGCCGGATGGAATGTGACGCTCACCGGCCGGTGGATGCCGTGGCCGTCGCTGGGGCTGCTGGCGGTGGCTTCGTACGACTACGACCCGAACCTGGCGGAGATCCGGGAGGTGGAGCCGGGGTTGTTCCTGCCCGTGCCCGTCTCGCCGAACCTGGTGAGCCTCGGGGTGACGGCGCAGCTGGGTTTCTAGGTTGGAGGCCGCGGCGGCTCAGGCTCAGGCGAGCGCCCAGCGGACGTTGCCCTTGGCGAACATGGCGCCCGCGCGCCACAGCTCGTGGAGGCGGAAGCGTTCCGCGCGCTGGCGGAAGGTGGCGAGGCAGCCCTCGGAGCAGAAGAAGTAGTGGCGTTTCTTGTATTCGGCGGAGGGCGTGGTCGTCCCCTGGACTTCCACCGCTCGGCCGCAGATCGGATCCCTCGTCATCGTTCCTCCCCGGTGGGGGGAAGGGCAGCACGCACCGTGCCAGGCCGGCTGCTCTCGGAGGCGGTGGAAGCGGGGTTCCGCGGGAGGGAACGCCACTTCCGCGGGTGTGGTCCGTGTCAGGGCCGGGTGGTAATGGCCCAGCAACGTGCGTTTCTTGACCTACGAAGGACTTGACTCGGCGGGGTTGGAGTCGCAGGTCGAGAAGGTCCGCGCCGCCGTCGAGCGGGACGACCTCCGCAGCCCCAACGTGAAGAAGCTGGCCTCGGGGCCGTACTACCGCGCCAAGCTGGACGACGCCGCTCGGCTGCTCTTGCAGTTCGTGAGCTGGAGGGGCGAGAAGGCGTGCCTGGCGCTGGAGGTGATCCGGCAGCACGACTACGCGCGGTCGCGGTTCCTGCGCGGCGCCCGGGTGGACGAATCGAAGCTGGGGGAGGAGGTGACGCCGGAGGCGCTGGCCCCCGCCCCCATCCGCTACCTCCACCCGACGCGGAACCGCTTCCACCTGCTCGACAAGCCGATCTCGTTCGACGACGCCCAGGACGAGGTGCTCCGGCGCCGCCCGCCGCTGGTGATCGTGGGGTCCGCCGGGAGCGGGAAGACCGCGCTGATGCTCCAGAAGCTCCGCGCGCAGCCCGGCCGGGTCGCCTACGTCACCGAGTCCGCCTGGCTCACCCAGGCCGCGCGGGCGCTGTACGTGGCGCACGACTTCGACCCTGGAGAGCAGGAGGCGGACTTCCTCAGCTACACGCAACTGCTGGAGTCCATCCAGGTACCCGGCGGAAAGGCGCTGACATTCCGTGACTTCCGTGTGTTCTTCGAGCGGCACCGGCAGAAGGTCCGCTTCGCCACGGCGCACCAGTGCTTCGAGGAACTGCGGGGCGTGCTCACCGCGGATCCATCGGGCGTGCTCTCCCGGGATGCTTACCTCGCGCTCGGCGTGCGGCAGTCGATCTTCACGGTCGAGCAACGGGCCGAGGTGCACGCCCTGCTAGGCCCCTGGATGGAGTGGATGGCGGCATCCGGCCTCTACGAGCCCAACCTCTGCGCGCAGGAATGGCTGGCCCGCGTCACCCCGCGGTACGACTTCGTGGCGGTGGACGAGGTGCAGGACCTCACCCCGGTCCAACTCAGCCTGGTGCTGGGGTCGCTCAAGGCGCCGGGAGGGTTCGTGCTGGGCGGGGACGCCCACCAGATCGTCCACCCGAACTTCTTCTCCTGGTCGAAGGTGAAGTCGCTGTTCTGGCGGGGCGGCTCGGCGGAGGAAATCCGCGACATCGCCATCCTCGACGCCAGCTACCGCAACAGCCAGGCGGTGACGACCGCGGGCAACGCGCTGCTCACGCTCAAGCACGTCCGCTTCGGGGCGCTGGACCGGGAGAGCACGTCCCTGATGCGCTCGGTGGGCGGTGCGCCCGGGCAGGTGCGCGGACTGCGGACTGGAACCGCGGCGGTCCAGAGTCTGGCGGAGGCCACCCGCGGGTCGGCGAAGGTGGCCGTGGTGGTGCTCCGGGAGGAGGACAAGGCGGAGGCACGGCAGGCGTTCCGCACTCCGCTGGTGTTCTCCATCCATGAGGCGAAGGGGCTCGAGTACCAAAGCGTCGTGCTCTACCGGCTGGTGTCGTCCGAGCGCCGGACGTTCCAGGCGCTGTGTGAGGGGATCTCCGCCCAGGACCTGCAACTGGAGAGCCTGGAGTACGCGCGCGCCCGCGACAAGGCGGACCGCTCGCTGGAGGCGTTCAAGTTCTACGTGAACGCTCTCTACGTGGGGCTGACGCGCGCGGTGGAGAACGCGTGGCTGGTGGAGGACGACCCGTCCCACCCGCTCCTGGGCCACCTGGGGATCTCCTTCGAGGAGGGTCAGGTCCGGGCGCCGGCGCTGGGGAAGTCGACGGTGGAGGAGTGGCAGCACGAGGCGCGGCGGCTGGAGCAGCAGGGCAAGTTGGAGCAGGCGGAGGCGATCCGGACCACCATCCTGCGGTCGGAGCCGGTTCCGTGGACGCCGCTGGAGATGCCCGCCCTGGAGGCGCTGGCGGCGAAGGCGCTGGACCCGAAGGGCGTCTCTGCCAAGGCCCGCCAGCAGCTGTGCGACTACGCGTTCTTCCACTGCGACATGGTCCTGGCGGACCGGCTGGAGATGGTCGGGTTCCAGCCGGCGCGGTCCCTGCGGGCTCAGAGGGTCCAGGCCGCGCGGCGGCTGCTGCAGATCTACGAGGCCAAGAACCACCGCGAGGTGCTGGCCCTGACGGAGCGCCACGGCGTCGAGTACCGGTCGCCGATGAACCTCACCCCGCTGATGATGGCCGCATACGCGGGGAACCTGGCGCTGGTGGAGGCCCTGCTGGGGCGGGGGGCCCGCCAGGATGCGCGAGACCACCTCGGCCAGACGGCGCTGCACTGGGCGCTGCGGCGGGCCTGGGACGCGCCCGGGTTCGCGGAGGAGGGGTTGGGCGAGCTGTACGACGTGCTGGCGCCGCCGTCATTCGACGCCATGGTGGACGGGCGGATGGTGCAGGTCGGCCGGGAGCTAGGGGAGTACTACCTGTTCCACGTGCTCCTGGCGTCGTGGGGGCGGAGGTACAGCCTGTTTGGACGGGTGGGCGGGTTCAGCGCCAAGGAAGTGGTGGCCTCGCCGTTCGACTGGCTGCCGGAGGTGGTGGTGCGGACCAACCGGAAGACGCGGACCTACGTCAACCACGTGCTGGCGAGGAGCGAGGCGAACAGCGCGTACCCCACGTCGAGGCGGCTGTGGTGGAGGGAGCGGCAGGGCCACTACGTCCCGAACCCTGCGCTGAGCCTGCGCGTGTCGCAGCCGGATGGGACGGAGGCGTGGAAGCCGGTGCTGGAGGTGTTGAGCGTGGCGTGGATGGAGCGGTACCTGGCGTCTTCCGCGATCGGACGGATCGGCGGCGGGTCCTCTATCCGGGCAGCCTGAGGGAGGGTCGTGCGATGCAGGGGACGATGACGGCGGTGAAGCCGGCGGCAGTCCAGATGGTCCGGTTGAAGATCACCCCGTGGCGGGACCGGAGCTGCCACCGGACCGTGGAGCTGCCAGAGGCGAGCACGCTGCAAGAGCTGCACGGGCTGATCCAGCGCGAGTTCGAGCTGGGCGACGATCACCTTTGGGCGTTCTTCCTCAGCGGGGAGTACCTCGATCGCGACACGGAGTTCGGGGTGGGCGAGCACGCCAGATCGCCGCGCGTGAATCTCGCGGAGCTGTCGCTCGTTCCCGGGATGCGGATCGCCTACCTCTTCGATTTCGGGGACGAGCTGCGCCACGACGTGCGGGTGGAGTCGGTGGGCCCGCTGCCGGAGGGGCTGGAAGCGCCGCGCGTGGTGGAGCGGGTCGGGACGCCGCCGCAGCAGTATCCGGACCTGGAGGGGGAGGGAGCGCCGGGCGCGCCGGTGGCGGTCCCGGAAGGGTTGGCCGGTCTCGTCGATGCGGCGCTGGAGTTGACCGAGGGAGACCGCGAGGCGGTCGCGCAGTCGGCAGGGGGCCGGGCCAAGGCGCTGGAGCTCGCGGGGCGGATGCTCGATGCGTGTCCGACCCGGGCTGATCTCCACGCGTGCTCCGGGCCGCTCCAGTGTGACCTGGAGGGCCTGGTCCGCGATCTCGTGGACGTATCGCGAGGCCCCGTGCCCAGCCCCGAGCATGAGGTACTGGAATGGCGGTTCGCCCGCCCACGCTGGCGCGGGAGGAGGGCTCTCGCTTTGACGCGGAGCTGATCGCGCGGGTGCGCTGGGCGCTGGGGCGGTACCGGGAGTTCGGCGAGCTCGCGGAGCGGCTGGAGCACCTGCCATTCGACAGGCTGGAGGAGGTCTGCGACGCGATCCTGGAGACATGTCCGGAGCGCGCCGGCGCTGGCGAGCCGATGTCGGAGGTCGGAGAGCGCGCCGTCACATGTCTGCTGCTGGATCGACTCGAGGTCGGGGCGCCAGCGGCGGGTGAGGTCGTGCTCGCCTCGCTGGTCGAGCGGACGGCGCGCGCCCTCGGGATGATCGATCCGTACCTGGTGGCGGCGCGGGCGCTGACCGAGGTCGGGCAGCCAGACAGGGCGCGCGTGGTGCTGGAGTGGCTGGAGGCGGCCGTGGTGCAGATGGAGCCGCGCGACGAGGTCCTCGTCGCCGCGGAGCTCGCACGGGTTGGAGACGTGGGTCGCGCGGAGGCGCTCTACCGGAGGGTGCTGGAGTACCGCTGGCTGAGCGGGACCGCGCGCCCCGAGGCGGTCGTGGCTCTGGCCAGGTTGCTGGAGGCGACGGGTCGAGAAGGCGAAGCGCGAGCCCTGGTGCGGAGGGAACAGGCCCGGCAGCGCGAGGCCCAACGCACCGGGACCGTCGTGCGGGACGCGCCGAAGGTGGGGCGGAACGACCCATGCCCGTGCGGGAGCGGGAAGAAGGCGAAGAAGTGCTGTGGGGCGACGGACTGAGGGCGAGAGTCGGTTCCCTACCGGGACGCCGCCGGTTCCATTCTGGGGACGCACTACCAGGACTCGCCGGCGTCGACGGCCAAGACGACTCGAGCGCCGCGGCCTACGGCAGCAGGCGCGCGACCGCGACCTCGACCTGCGGGAGCGCCGTGGGCTTGAGCACCTCGCCGGCTGGGTGAGCCTCGACGCTGGCGTAGCGGCCGCCCTCGGGGTGGAGGTGGACGAGGACCACGTCGTCGACGAGATCGACCAACCAGTATTCGGGAATGCCTGCGGCGGCGTAGAGCCGCGCCTTCGGTCCGAGGTCCTTGGCGCGCGACGAGTCGGCCACCTCGACGACGAGGAAGGCGGTGGATGGGTGGCGCGCGGAGTAGTTCTCGTCCGGTACCACCGCCAGGTCTGGTTCAGGCTCGGAGTCGTCGGTCGCCGCGAACGGCGAGTGCGTCCGAACCACGTACTGATCGGGCAGGGCCCTGGTCAGCAACCTGCTGAGCCGAGCCACGGACTCCGAGTGCCCCGTTCCCTGGGGCGTCATCTCGACGAGCGCTCCGCTCAAGAGCTCTACCCGCTCCCCCTCGAATGCGCCCGCGACGACCATCAGATCGTACTCCGTCCGGCGGAGTGGGCGGACGCGCTCGGGGGCGATCTCGGAAGGTTGCAACATCATCTCCATCATAAATCCGCGCATGCTCCAGCGCACGCCAGCAGTGCGAGCGCCCGCCAGAACGGCTCCCATCGACACGCCTTCACTCCTGCGCCGGGGCGCATGGGCGCGACGGTACCAAGGCCCCGCGAGGTCAAACGAGGTCGCGAAAGCGGTGGCGGGCGGAGGCCACCCGCTGGCGGCAGTCGGCGGCGACCGCCTGAAAGTCGGCGCTCACGAGCGGGTGGCGGGAGGCGGCGTCCCAGAAGGTTTCCGCGTGCGCGGCGGCGTCGTGCCAGACGTCGAGGGAGTTGGCACCTGGTGGGGCCGGTTCGAGGACGCGGGCGGGGAGCCCCGCATCCGTAGGGGCGAAGAGCATGGGGAGGACGTCGTAGGCGGGCGCGAGTCGGAGCCCTTCAGCCCTGGTGAAAAGGGAGATGTTCCAGAAGTGGCGGTCGGTATTGCCGATGAGCTGCCCGAAGGCGTCGAGCCAGCGGATGCGGCGGGCGTCTTCGGGCGGGAGGCGGCGATCGCGCTGGAGCCGGAGCGCCGCGAGCGTCCACGAGTCCAGGTCCCCGTAGAGCTCCAGGGACATGGCGCCGAGGGACACAAGCCCGCGCCGGCCGCGAGGGCCGACCCGGTCGAAGCGGTGGACCTCGAGGAAGCGGTGTTCGCCGATGTCCACGACCTCCGCATGCGCAGCCTCCAGGCCGGCGCGGCGGACGGTCTCCAGCGCGAGCTGTTCGCAGGCGAGGAGATCCCGCCACCGGGAGACGGAGACCGCAGCGCCGACCGGGGCGAACTTCACCAGGACGTGGTTGGAACCGACGAAGGCGGGGAACTTGGGGTGTTCTCCGCCTGCGGAGGAGCCGGCCGGAGCGTCGGCCGACTCGCGCGCGAGGGCGGGGTAGTCGTCTCGGGTGACTCGCTGGACCGTGGTGACCAGCCACCGGTCCATGGACTCCGTGCCCAGGATGAGGTCGCCGATGCAGTCCTCGCCGCGGCGGGCGAGGGCGATGAGGCGGTGGTCGTCCGTCCAGTCCGCCACGCGCGGCGGGAGGCGCAGCTCCCGGTAGCGGTCCGCGAACCGGCGCCCCAGGTAGCCCTGAGGAGCCATGTCATTGGCCCAGGGCGGGAGGCCGACGAACAGCTCCCCGTGGCCGCGCTCGTCGGAGATCCAGGTGCCGCCGCTGGCGAGGAAGGAGGCTTCGCCATGTCGCCTGGGCCGCCCGTCCTCGCCGATGTGGTGGATGGGGGCGTACCAGCCGATCTCCGGCAGAGGCCGTGGACGCGCATAGGTGGTCGCTCGCCCGCGGCCCAGCCTGGCGATCAGCTCCCCTGACTGGGACACGAGCCGGGAGAGTGTGGCCGGGCTGATCCCCATCTGCTGGCGGAGCTCCGCCGCGGGGAGCACCCCCCGTCCAAGGACCCGCAGAAGTTCGTCAGGAGTAGGCATCTTTGTGAAACGATTTAGAATTGATTTAGGGGCCCATTCTACTCTGAAGACTGACAAAGGCTGGCCTATGCTAAAGAGACGAAGATGAAACGATTATTCAGACATGCCGCCAGTTTTCAACGAATTTGATGATTATTTGATGATTGCTTGACGGCCGGCCTGCCGATCGGCCAGGCTGCTGGGATGGGGACCGTCGAGACCTTGCATGGCGAAGCGCTCCTGGCTGCGGTGGCACCGTGGCGCGAGGAAGTTGGCAAGGCCGACCGGGAGCGGCTGGACGCCCTGGTGAAGCTCGCCAAGGCCGAGCGGACCGAGCTGTCGGCGTGCATCCAGGCCGCGTTCCCCGGCATGGCTCCGAAGAAGGCGGTGGCGGCGCTGACGTCGTTCCGCAAGCGGATCAATGACGCCGCCGAGGCCGCGCGACCCCCGCTGACGCTGCGGTTCCAGGTCGACACCCGGAAGCAGAGCCCGCCGGACGAGCGCGAGTGCTGGTTCACGGGGCCCGACCCGGCGATCGCCAGCGCGACCCGTTGGTCGGAGCAGGTCACCGGCGATGTGGTGGGCAAGCCGCTCGTCCGCCAGCGAGGGATCGCCACTACTGGCAGCGCGCTGGCTTCCGGCAAGAGGCTGGTTCGCTTCTTCGTCTCGTACGCGCACGCGGACCGGAAGCTGGCGGATTCGCTGCTCGCCGAGCTTCAGAAGCAGTGCGCCAGCGCCGCCCGCTACGAGTACGAGGTGTGGAGCGACGGGAGGATCCCCGTCGGCGAGAGTTGGCGAGCGCGTATCCAACGCGGGCTGGCCGAGTGCGACTTCGGCCTGCTACTGGTGAGCCCATCGTTCCTGGGCAGCAAGTTCATCCTCTCCCAGGAACTGCCGCACTTCGTGGGCGAGCGCAGCGCCAGGCCGGTCTTGCCGGTGGGGCTGGCCAAGGTGGACCTGGAGGAGCACGACCTGCGTGGGCTCGAGGCGCACCAGGTCTTCCTCATGCGGGGAGGCCGCGCCTACGGCGAGCTCGAGGGCACGAGAAGCAAGAGCGAGTACGCCCACGAGCTGTTCCTCAGGATCCAGGAGCGGATGGACGGGTACTTCGGGGGAACGGAGGAGCGTGACCTGGACGAAGTGGTCCCCATCCCCCAGCGCACCGAGCACTTCCAGCGCACGAAGGGGATCAGCATCGCGCTGCGCGATCTCGAGCGCGAGGAGAGGCCGGTCCCGGACCAGGCGCGCGACGCGCTCTCTGAGATCGAGGCGTGGGCCGTGAAAGACGACTCCCCACCGTTCTTCGCGCTCCTGGGCGAATATGGGATCGGCAAGACCACGACGCTCAAGCAGCTCACCCGGGATCTGCTGGAGCGGCGCAAGGTCGGGGAGGATCTCCCGCTGCCGGTATACGTCGACCTCCGCGACTACGTCCCGGCGACGAAGGACGCCGTGCCGACCGTGGAGGAGCTCCTCGCTACCGTCATCCAGAGGAGTTGGAAGGTGCGCGACCGGAGCGTGACGGCGGAGGCCGTCCTCCGGTTGGTGCGCGAGGAAGGCGCGTTGATCCTGTTCGACGGCCTGGACGAGCGCATCGTCCACCTTTCCCCGGATCGAGCGCGTGAGTTCATCCGTACGCTGTGGGCCGTGCTCCCGGACGCCACGCGCCCGGCGGATGCGCTCCAGCCGGGCAAGCGCCGAGGAAAGCTCCTCATCTCGTGCCGGTCGCACTACTTCCGCGACGTCTGGAGCCAGAACTCGATGTTGGTCGGGGAGGATCGCGAGGGCCTCGACCGGAGCCGGTTCCCCGCCTTCTGCCTGGTCCCATTCTCCGAGGAGCAGATCCGTGGATACCTGACGTCGTTGCTGGGGGACCGGAGGCACGCGGACGCGGTCTTCGAGCTGATCGCCTCCATCCACAACCTGCCGGACCTGGCTGGGCGGCCGTATCTCCTCAAGCTGATCACGGAGCAGATCTCGCAACTGGAAGACCTCAAGGTACGCGGCCAGCAGGTCAACGCGTCCCGGTTGTACGACCTGGTGGTGCGCTCCTGGCTCAACCGCGACGACGGAAAGCATCAGCTCGATCCGGCCCACAAGCGACGCTTGATGGAGGCGCTAGCGGCAGCGCTCTGGCGCTCTGGGAGCAAGGAGTGGGATGCCGATCGGCTGGAGGAATGGTTCGACGACTACCTCAACGCCAACCCAGCGCTCGCTGGCGCGTACGCGAACAAGGACCGGGCGGTGCTCAAAGAGGATCTCCGGACGGCCACGTTCATTCTCCGTCCGGACACGGAGCAACAGCGCTTCCGCTTCGCTCACACGTCGCTCCAGGAATATTTCCTCGCGTCGCATCTGGCGCGAGCCCTGGCGGACGGCCGAGACGAAGCGTTCGACCTTCCGATGGTCTCCGACGAGACGCTGGACTTCCTGAGTCAGATTCTCAGCCTGGACTCGCCGGCCAGCGCGTTGCGGACGATGGAGAGGATCCTTGGGGGCGAGCACGTCGGCGCGGCTTTGATCGCCTTCAAGTACTGGCTCCGGACCCAGGGAACTGGTGGGCCGGCGCCTCTCCCAGCACGCGTGAAGCTCGCCAGCGCGAACCTGGAGGAATGGACCATCTTCAGCCCAGACGGGAAGGCGCCTCTGAACCTTCGCGGTGCGGATTTATCCAACGCCAAGCTCAACCGTGCTCGCTTGCAGAATGTCGACCTGAGTGAGGCGAACCTCGATGGGCTTGAAGCGAGACAGTCGCTGTTTCTGCGCGTCAATGCTTCACGGGTGTCCGCCAGACGCGCGGATCTCGCTGGTCTTCGCTGGCGCGGTGGCTCGCTCAGATCCGCGGACCTCACCGGCGCACAGACGACTGGCTGTCACCTCATTGCTTTCGACCAGCCGGATGCCGGCCTTCCTGCCGAGCTCCCGTCATCCCACCCGAATTCATCGGACCGGGGCGCATTGACTATGCCCGTTGGCCATTCCAGCTCGGCGTCGGCGTGCGCGTGGAGCCCGGACGGCCAGCGCCTCCTCTCTGGCTCCTACGACCGCTCTCTCAAGGTCTGGGACGCCGCCTCCGGCGAGTGTCTCCTCACCCTCTCAGGTCACTCCAGCCCGGTGAGGGCGTGCGCGTGGAGCCCAGACGGCCAGCACCTCCTCTCCGGCTCCGACGACCGATCCCTCAAGGTCTGGGACGCCGCCTCCGGCGAGTGTCTCCTCACCCTCTCAGGTCACTCCAACCCGGTGCGGGCGTGCGCGTGGAGCCCGGACGGCCAGCGCCTCCTCTCCGGCTCCGACGATCGCTCCCTCAAGGTCTGGGACGCCGCCTCCGGCGAATGTCTTCTCACCCTCTCAGGTCACTCCAGATCGGTGACGGCATGCGCATGGGGCTCGGACGGCAAGCGTTTCCTCTCCGGCTCCCATGACCGCTCCCTCAAGGTCTGGGACGCCACCTCCGGCAAATGTCTCCTCACCCTCTCAGGCCACTCCAGCTTGGTGTCGGCATGCGCCTGGAGCCCTGACTGCAAACGTCTCCTCTCCGGCTCCGACGATGGGTCCTTAAGGGTCTGGGACGCCGCCTCTGGTGAATGTCTCCTCATCCTCTTGGGCCACTCCAGTTCGGTGTCGGCGTGCGCGTGGAGCCCGGACGGCCAGCACCTCCTCTCCGGCTCCCCCGACCGCTCCCTGAAGGTCTGGGACGCCGCCACTGGCGAATGTCTTACCCTCTCAGGCCACTCGAACTGGGTAACGGCGTGCGCTTGGAGCCCAGACGGCAAGCGCCTTCTCTCCGGCTCCCGCGACTACTCCGTTAGGGTATGGGATGCCGACTCCGGCGAATGTCTCCTCACCCTCCTAGGCCAATTCAACCCGGCGTCGGCATGCGCGTGGAGCCCGGACGGCCAGCACCTCCTCTCCGGCTCCTACAACCGCTCCCTCAAGGTCTGGGGCGCCGACTCCGGCGAATGCCTTCTCACCCTCTCAGGCCACTCCGACTCGGTGTTGGCGTGCGCGTGGAGCCCGGACGGCAAGCACTTCCTCTCCGGCTCCTACGACCGCTCCCTCAAAGTCTGGGACGCCGCCTCCGGCGAGTGTCTCCTCACCCTCTCAGGTCACTCCAACCCGGTGCGGGCGTGCGCATGGAACCCGGACGGCCAGCGCCTTCTCTCCGGCTCCGATGACCGCTCCCTCAAGGTTTGGGACGCCGCCTCCGGCGAATGTCTCCTCACCCTCTCAGGTCACTCCAACCCGGTGTTGGCGTGCGCGTGGAGCTCGGATGGCCGGCACCTCCTCTCGAGCTCCGACGACCACTCCCTCAAAGTTTGGGACGCCGCCTCCGGCGAGTGTCTCCTCACCCTCTCAGGTCACTCCAACCCGGTGTGGGCATGCGCGTGGAGCCCGGATGGCCAGCGTCTCCTCTCCGGCTCCGACGACGGGTCCTTGAACGTCTGGGACGCCGCCTCCGGCGAATGTCTCCTCACCCTCTCAGGTCACTCCAACCCGGTACGGGTATGCGCGTGGAGTCCAGACGGCCAGCGCCTCCTCTCCGGCTCCTTCGACAACTCCCTCAAAGTTTGGGACGCCGCCTCGGGCGAATGTCTCCTCACCCTCTCAGGTCACTCCAACTCGGTGCGGGCGTGCGCGTGGAGCCCGGACAGCCAGCGCCTCCTCTCCGGCTCCTTCGACAACTCCCTCAAGGTCTGGGATGCCGCTTCCGGCGAATGCATCTGGACCGGGTATCTGTTCCCTCAGGGCCAGACCGCGAGCATCGACGAGGTCCACCAACGCGTGCTCCACGCCTCCCCGGAAGCATGGCGCTGGCTCAACTGGCGCATGACGGATCCTGCGACCGGGCGGATCCGGCTCCTCCCTTACGAGGCGTTCGCCAAATTTCCACCTCAGAACGCCAGGCCGACACTCCCGCCCAGGAACGTGTCGTCCATGTATTGACGCCGGAAGCGGGTGAGCTCGAACCGGAATGAGACCCGCAGCACGCCGTCCTCGCTGATCAGCGGCCGGCCGCGGAAGCCGATGCCGTACTGAATCAACGGCTTGAGGCCGGACACCGGGAGCTCGGGGGTCGTCCCGTTGTGAAGCACGGAGTACTCATACGCGAGCCCACCCCCCAGTTGTCCGTACACGTAGAAATCGGAATCTCTCCACAGCTGGAACGCGTACGCCGGCGCGATGGTGAAGTAGTGGTAGTTCGAATCCCCGTACACCAGCTGCGTCCCATCCCGCATCCCCATGTACTGCCACGTCACGTCCGCGAACAGCGCCTCGCGGAAGAACGCTCCGGGCAACACGCGCCCGAGCTCCCACGTGAATCGGAGGCCTCCACCGAACCTCGCCTCCCACCACTGCGACCGCGAGCTGTCCACCAGCATCGCCCCGGCCACGAACTCCCCCGCCAGTCCCGTGTTCGGGTCGTCCAACTCCGCCAGCGACTTCTCCCGGTCATCCTTCTCGACGTCCGTCTCCTCCGGCGCCACCCGCGTCGGCTCGCTCCTCCGCGGCCGATCCCGAGGATGGGAGGGCTTGCTGTCCCCTTCATCATCATCATTCCCGTACGGGATCGCCTCCTCGTCCTTTCCCTTCCCCGCCCCGTACGCCGCCACGGGCGCCGCCGCGCTCCACGCCACCAACGCTCCGAACAGGATCCGGTGGATCATCACAGCGCCGGGCAGTCCGTGCCGCCGACCGCGGTGTTGGGGCAGTCCGGCATCAACTGCGGGTTGGCCTTCAGCTGATCGATGAACCGGTTGCACATCTCCGTCCGCACGTCCAGCGCGGGCGTGTGCGACAAGATCGCGTTCAGCAGCGTCTCCAGCGCCACCGCCTGCGGGTTGGTCAGGTTGCCGTTCAGGATCTGCTCCATCCCCCGCGACGTCCCGTTCGCGTCCGTGTACGACGACACCACCGCCTGCTCCACCGCCCCCAGCGAGTCCGGCACCCGCTTCGACGTCTGATACAGCGTCGCCGCGATGATCGTCCCCAACCGGTACTCCAGCCCCTGCTGCAGGAACAGGTCGTTGGAGAACGACCCCGTCGCCTGGTACAGGCTCCTGTCGATACACCGCGTCGGCGCGATGTCCCGGTCGTCCGCCGTCTGCTTGTCGATCGAAGGCTCGATCCACCGCGTGTTGCAGCCGGCCACGCTCAGGCACGACGCGCCGTAGGCGTGGAAGTCCGCCAGCCCCTCGTCCAGCGACTTCAGGATGTTGATCTGCGGCGTCCCGCTCCACATCGTGATCGCCTGCGGGAACGCCCGCCCGCCGTAGGCCTTCTTGTCCAGCACCCAGTGAGCGTACTCGTGCGCGACCACCCCCGGGTTCATCGCCAGCGGCACCTGCTGCAGCTCGTCCCACGGCAGGATGGCGAACGCCTTGATCGGCGCGTCGAACAGCGCGTTGTCCCGCTGCTGGATCTCCGGCCCGCTCCCGCCCGCGATGGCGAAGTACGGCGTGTAATAGGCCGTGGGTGACGCGATGTCGGCTCCCGTCACCCGCGCCGCCTGGAAGTATTTGAACGCCTGCTCGAAGTTGTAATACAGCGACACCATGTCCCAGGTGTGGAAGTCCGCGGGCCACAGCACCCCGTTCTTCTCTATCCAGGAGGCCTGAACCGGCGCCCCGGGATTCTTCACGAAGATCTGCTTGATCTGGTCCTCGGTCAGGTCCCCGCCGGTGGCCTGGATCAGCGGGTCCGAGAAGTTCAGCACGATCACCGCGCCGCCGATCAGCGTCGCCGCCGACCCGCTCAGCTCCGTGACGTTGCTCACCGTCTCCAGCGAGATCTCCTTCGGCGCGAAGGTCCCCTGGTTCGTCTGGATCAGCGCCATCACCTTCACCGGCGCCGTCTTGTTCGGTTCACACCCGGCCACCACGGCCACCACCGCCACGGCGATCCACGACGCGCTCGATCCTCGTCCCATGGAACCGAATCAGAACGAGACTTCGACCCCCAACGTCAAGATGCCATAGAGCTGCGGCGCCACGTCCACCGGTACGTCCCACTGCGCAGACGCCGCCACCCAGCTCTGGAAGTGGTCTCCGAAGGTGAACGTCCACCGCGTCGAGGCCACGTGCGCGTGCCCCGCCCCCGGCACGTAGCGGTCGTACGTGTACCCCACCTGGCCCTTCAGCCAGGAGGTGAAGCGGTGCTGCACCGACGGCCGCAGCTCCAACTGCACCGGCGCGGTGGCCAGGCCCGACAGCGCGTCCACCGCCATCAGCCGCGTCCCCGTCTGCTGCAGGTACGCCCCGTAATCCAGGTTCAGCCCGAAGAGCTGCGCCCCCGTCACGAACCGCTGCACCACCGCCCCCACCTTCGCCACCTCCGCGTCCGACACCGCCCCCGCCGTCAGCGGGTCCTTCGAGTAGACGGTGTAGCTGGCCCGGAGCTGCAGCTCGGTGTCCCCCAGCATCACCAGCACCCCGGCGCTCGGGCGCAGCGACCCCAGCGTGGACGGGACGGTGTACGTCCGGAACGCGGTGATCCAGCTGTGCGACAGGTTGAACCCGTTCGCCGCCACCCCCAGGTCCACCCCCCACTGGACCTCGTCCAGGAGCCCCGCCGAGTCATAGGACACGCCCAGCGACGCCCCCGCGCTCGCCGTCTGCGACCGGTAGACGAGCGAGATGGGCCGGTCCAGCACCTGGACCTGGCTGGTGACCTTCGGCGCCCCGGACGCCATCAGCGCCACCCGCCAGTGGTCGCCGAACCCCTGGTCCAGGCCCAGGCAGAGCTGGGTGGAGCGGGGCAACGAGACCGTCTCCGGGTCCGCGCCGGAGGTGACCGCGATGGGCACGGACCGGGTGGACCCGACGCAGCCGGTGAGGAACGTCCGGTCCTTCACCAGCTCCAGCTCCGCCATCACCGAGAGCGAGGTGACCTGCTGGGACGCCGTCCCCTCCACCAGCAGGGACACCGCTCCCGCGGGGGTCGACCCCATGACGCCGAAGACGGCGAGGACCGCGAACGTCCACCGCATCAACCCCTCCCAACCCGGCCGGCCCGGGAAAGTTGCGGGAGCCGCTTCCGTTGACGCACCGCACACCCACACCTAAGGTCGTCCACCCCTATGCCGGCGAACTTCATCACCGAGGTCAAGCGCACCCACTCCTGCGGACAGCTCACCAAGGCCGACATCGGCCAGACGGTGGTCCTGTTCGGCTGGGTCCAGAACCGCCGCGACCACGGCGGCGCGGTGTTCATCGACCTGCGAGACCGCGAAGGCCTCACCCAGGTCGTCTTCGAGCCGGACATCGAGAAGACCGCCCACGAGCTGGCCGGCACGCTCCGGCTGGAGTGGTGCGTGGGCATCCGCGGCAAGGTCGTCTCCCGCGGCGCCAACGTGAACCCCAAGATGAAGACCGGCGAGATCGAGGTGAAGGCCACCGACCTCCAGGTCTTCAACCGCTCCGAGCCGGTCCCCTTCCAGGTGGAGGACCAGATCGACACCGCCGAGGAGAAGCGGCTGGCCCACCGCTACCTCGACCTCCGGCGCGCCCCGCTGCAGCGCACGCTGATGACGCGGTCGAAGATGAACGCCACCATCCGCTCGTACATGGTGGACCGCGGCTTCTTGGAGCTGGAGACGCCGTTCATGGGCAAGTACACGCCCGGCGGCGCCCGCAACTTCCTCGTCCCCAGCCGCCTCTCGCCGGGGAAGTTCTACGCCCTCGCGGAGAGCCCGCAGCTGTACAAGCAGCTGTTCATGGTGGCGGGCTTCGACCGCTACTTCCAGATCGTCAAGTGCTTCCGCGACGAGGACCTCCGCCTCGACCGCCAGCCGGAGTTCACCCAGGTCGACGTGGAGATGAGCTTCGTCACCCAGGACGACGTCTTCGAGGTGATCGAAGGGCTCATCGCGCGCCTGTGGAAGCAGATCCACGGCGTCGACGTCCCGGTGCCCTTCCAGCGGATGGACTTCGACGAGTCGATGGCCAGGTACGGCAACGACAAGCCCGACCTCCGCTTCGGCCTGGAGCACGTGGTGCTCACGGACATCGTCCGCTCGCACGGCGAGAAGGGCGGCGTCCCCATGATGTGGGAGGCGGTGGAGAAGGGCGGCATCGTCAAGGCGATGGTGGTGCCGGCGGAGAAGGCGCTCTCCCGCGCCGAGTCCGACAAGCTGGAGGACTTCGTCAAGGAGTCCGGCGCCAAGGGCCTGGCCCGCGCCAAGGTGAACGAGAACGGCGAGTGGACCCAGTCCCCGCTCGCCAAGACCATCTCCCCGGAGATGCGCGCGGCCATCAACCAGGCCTGCCACGCCAAGGCGGGGGACCTGCTGCTCTTCCAGTTCGGCAAGGAGTCGCTGGTCCAGACGGTGATGGCCAACCTCCGCGTCCACCTGGGCAAGAAGCTCGGGTACATCCCCGAGTACGGCCCCGGCGGCCAGTGGCGCTTCCTGTGGGTCGTGAACCCGCCGCTGTTCGAGTACGACGAGGACAGCAAGCACTGGGTGGCGGCGCACCACGCGTTCACCCGGCCGCACGACTCGGACCTGCAGTACCTGGGCACCGACCCCGGCAAGGTGAAGTGCCACCGCTACGACGTGGTGCTCAACGGCTTCGAGATCGGCGGCGGCTCCATCCGCCTCCACGACCCCAAGGTGCAGGCGGAGGTGTTCAAGGCCCTCGGCATCGGCGAGGAGGAGGCCCGCGCCAAGTTCGGCTTCCTCCTCGACGCGCTCAAGTACGGCGCGCCGCCGCACGGCGGGATCGCGCTCGGCCTGGACCGCCTGGCGATGCTGATGTCCGGCGCGCCCTCGCTCCGCGACGTCATCCCGTTCCCCAAGTCCAAGACCGGGACCGACCTGATGACCGGCGCCCCCGGCGAGGTGGACGACAAGCAGCTCCGCGAGGTCCACGTGAAGAGCACGGTGCAGAAGTAGTGCGCCCCGCGCTCCTCGCGCTCGCGCTCGCGTTCGCGTTCGCCCTGGCGGGGTGCAAGTCCCCGCCTCCCGCGCCACCCGCCGCGCCCGACGCCGGCGCCGCCCCGAAGCCGAAGCCCGGACCCGATGCCGGCCACAAGCCGCTCGCCGCCGCGCTGGCCTGGCCCCGGATGCGCGCGGACCGCTTCGGCTGCTTCATGGAGCGCGAGCTGGGCGTGGTCGACAAGCGCTTCAACTGCGCCACCAAGGGCTACGTGAACAAGGGCGACCCCTGCAAGGAGACGGAGGCGTACTCCGAGGGGCCCGCCATGCCGGACTCGGTGCTGGAGAAGCTGGACCCGGGCCTGACCACGGTGGAGCTGGCCTGGGAGCACGGCGAGCTCCAGGCGGCGACGCTCACCTTCGACGGCGTGCTCACCCAGGCGGAGGCCTTCGAGCGCGTCGGCCTCCCGCCCACCGGAAAGCCGCTCCCAGAGAACATCCAGTCCGCCAACGTGCAGGCGTGCTCGAAGGCGACGACGTGCCTGACGCTCACCGGCTTCGACCACATGGGCGCCGGCGACGTCGACTGCCCGGAGTGACGGCCTTCAATTCACCCCGACCGCGCTCCACGCCTGCCCGACCTTCTGGGCCTGCGCGGAGTTGGCGCCGTACAGGTCCGAAGCCGCCTGCATCGTGGCGACCCGAGCGTCGTGGAACCCCGTGGTGGGCGTCATGTAATACGCCAGCGCGCGGTAGAAGATCTTCAGCGAGGCGTCCATCCCGATCCCGCCGTTGACGCCCTGACCGCTGGTGCGGTTCGTCCCGCCGTTGGCCAGCAGGTAGAACGCGTTGTTCGAGATGCCGCTGGAGCTGTGCACCTCGGTGTTCGGCGTGAACTTCGAGTAGTTGTCGATGGAGTAGCCGTCCCGGGTCGGATCCGACATGTAGCGGAGCGCGTCCCCGGCGACGTTCGGCGTGTACGCCTGCTCGCCGATGTCGAAGTTCGCGTGCACGGCGGGGTTCTGCTGGGCGGCGTACCACTCCACCCCGGTGCCGAAGATGTCGCTCATCGACTCGTTGAGGCCGCCCGACTCGCCGGAGTACTGCAACCCGGCGGTGCGCTCGGTGAGCCCGTGGGAGATCTCGTGGCCGGCGATGTCCAGGGTGGTGAGGGCGCCGAAGGTCTTCCCGTCCCCGTCGCCGTAGTTCATCTGGGTGCCGTCCCAGAAGGCGTTGTTGTAGTTCGACCCCACGTGCACCAGCGAGGTGAGGCGCTCGCCGTTGCCGTCGATGGAGTTGCGCCCGAGGACGTTGCGGTAGAAGTCGTACGTCATCTGCGCGCCGTACTGCGCGTCCACGCCGGCCTTCGCCCGCGGCGCGTCGCCCGCCTCGCCCCAGACGTTGTTGTTGTCGGCGAGCTGCGACGGGGTGGTGGGGAAGAGGACGTTGCCCGCGTCCATCGTCCGCAGCCCTCCGCGCGCCGCGTCCTCCAGCCGGAAGGTGCCGTTGGCGTTCTGAGTGGCGCCGATGTTGACCTTCCCGCTGTAGATCGTCTGGTCGTCGGCCTGCGGGCCCGGCTGCGGCGTGGGGCCCGGCGCCGGAGTCGGGGTCGGGGTCGGGGCCGGCGGCGCCGGCGCGTGGCCGGTGAGGTTCAGCCCGAAGAAGTCCAGGTAGCCCTGGTCGAACGCCGCCTGGTCGGAGACCTTCAGCGTCCAGTCGCCCTTGGCGTTCTCGCCCTTGAACGCCGACGACAGGTCGAACCAGCCGGAGATGTTGTCCGCGGACCCGCCCTGCCGGTTGCTGATGGTGGCGGTCTTCCCGCTGGGGCTGGTGAGCGACACCACCAGGTCGCCCCGCCAGGTGTGCTTCACGTCCATGCCCAGCTACACCTAGTCCAGCATCAGATTCGAATCACTGTGCAGCGTGGCGATGGTGGTCTGGAAGTCGAGGACCGGCCGGACCGTGGTGGTCTGCATGGAGACGGTGACCGGCTGCGCCGCCTGCTGCGCCGCCGCCCCTCCCGGCGCGCCCGCGGCCAGCGTGCGCGGCGCCACGTTGCTGATCTTGTCGAACCCGTCCAGCACCTGCCCGCTGTTGGCGTCGACGAAGTAGCTCATCCGCGACGGTTGGGCGGCGGTGGTCGTGTTGCCCAGGTCCACCTGGTAGGCCTTGTGGTACCCGCCCGCGTCGTCCGGCTTGATCATCAGCTGCGCGGTGGGCGGACGGTCCACGGGGCCGCCGAACTGCTGCTGGGCGATCTGGATCGCCTGCTGCGCGGAGAGCTGCGGCGGGGCGTTGGCGCTGTCCGGGATGGGGGTGAGCTTGTCCTGGCCGGTGATGCTGTTCAGGCCGCCGTTCGCGCCGAAGTGGGCGATGACCTGCTGGCCGTAGACGGGCAGGCCCTGGAACGTGCGGTCCATCCGCACGTGCGTCATCCCCAGTTGGTCCGTCTCCACCGAGCGCGGCGCGAACGTCGCCGGAGCGCCCTGCGGCACGATCCCCCGGTTGAGGGCCTGGTACGTGGCGTTGACCGCCGCCTGGCCCGTCGGGCTGTTCAGGCTCACCGGGCCCGGCAGCTGGGTCGGAGCCGGCGCTGGGGCCGGGGCGCCCGCGGGGGGCCGGGTGCCGGGGTCGAAGCCGGACCCGGGCCGGTGGAAGTGGTGGAAGCCGTGGAACCGTTGTTGTGGAGCTTGCTGCGCCGGTTGGGGATCCGAGGCCGTATCTGGCCGTGGGATCTGGGGAAACCCATCGAAAAAGCGGATCATGGGGGGACCTTCTTTCCGCCTGCTGCCGGTGCTCTCGAATTATCGAAATTTGAGGTACGTGGGTTGCTTCCGCACCCGCGCCCCCATTTAGAACCGAGTAGCCCCCTACCGCCGTTCCGTTCTCAGGACCCGGTCCCGCCACCCGCCGGATGCTCATCACGTCGAATCGCTCGCCGGCGAAGGCGATCTGCGTCACCCGCCGTCGTCCATCCTGGGTCTGGCGCTTCAGCCAATCGCGGACCCCCATTCACCCGCACCCCTATTTCCGGCCCCGTTCATCGTCACTGTCCGCGACGCCCCGCTGCACGGATTCGCGTCCGCCCAGTTGTGAACGCCAGCCGCCTGCGTGAATGGGTTGGCGGGACCCAGGTACCTATGGGTACACGTAGTCGGTAGGATTGCCCGCGATGCGCCTTCAACTCTGCGCGGTGGCCGTACTGTCCCTCATGCTGGGCGGAGCAACCGGGCCCGGCTGTAACAAGACCGACGACACGCCGGCACCCGCGCCGGTACCGGAGGTGGTGAACAACGACTGGGTCTGCAGTGACGGGACGATCCCGGACGGCCGGGTCGTCACGGCCATCGTCCAGGACGGCCGGTGCGGCGCGCTGAGCACATACCTGCTGTCACAGCCTCGGGACGGATTGGACGTCTGCAGTGTCTCGCCCATCCCGCCGCCCTACGTGTACGTCGCGATCAATCCCTCCAGCAATTGCCACGGCGCCAATGCCTATCGGTTAAAGCTCGCGGCGGATGGTTTGTACATCTGCAGCACCTCGCCCGTCCCCACCGGGTTCGTGGTCGACGCGATCCAGACGAGCACCACCTGCAATGGCCTGAACACGAATCACCTGCGCATCCCGACGATGGGGATCCCGGTCTGCAACATCTCCCCCATCCCGGATACCTACGCTCCCATCCCGGATGGGTACGTCATCACCAACATCAACAGCGCCTCCAACTGCGGCCTGGGCGGCAAGACCTACACCCTGGCGCCCATCTTCAACGGGATCTCGGCCTGTAGCATCTCGCCGATACCGAGGGAGTACGTGGTGACCGCCGCCTCCGTCTCCTCGCGTTGCGCGACCCTGAACGAGTTCGTCCTCAGCTTGGCCTATGACGGCATCGTCACCTGTCCGTTCTTTGACCCCCCTCCGAATTACACGATCTCGGGTTACCGCAACGTGTCGAACTGCGTCGGGTTCTCGCCGGGCTACATTCTCCACCGGAGCTACAGTTGCTCCAGCCCGCAGGTGGTCTGCGACTCCGGGTGCGCGGACAAGGCCACCGACCCGGCCAACTGCGGTGCCTGCGGCAACGCCTGCGGCAGCGGCGCCACCTGTTCGAGTGGGTACTGCTGCGCGTCCGGGCTGAGCTGGTGCCAGCTGGCTCATGCCTGTGTGGACACCGGCACCTGCTGCAGTGCGCCCCTGGCCAACTGCGACGGCAACGCGGTCAACGGGTGCGAGACCAACCTCAACACCAGCCCGGCCAACTGCGGCGCCTGCGGCGCGGTCTGCCCGGCGCGCGCCAACGCTGCCGCCACCTGCTCCAGCGGCGCCTGCAACTTCAGCTGCAACACCGGCTTCGCCAACTGCAACGGGAGTACCACCGACGGGTGCGAGGTCAACCTCGGCACGGACCCCAACCACTGCGGCGCGTGCCCGATGGCGTGCCCGGCGCGCACCAACGCCACCGCCACCTGCTCCAGCAGCGCGTGCAGCTTCAGTTGCTTCACCGGCTTCGCCAACTGCAACGGGATCGCCACCGATGGGTGCGAGGCGGACCTCAACGGCAGCACCACGAACTGCGGCACCTGCGGTCACGCCTGCACGCCGCCGGCGAACGCCAGCGCCATCTGCACCAGCCGGGTGTGCGGCTTCGCCTGCCTGCCGGGCTACGCGCAGAGCGGCAGCATCTGCATCGGCATCGATCCACCGCAGCCGCTGGCCCCGCTGTCCACGGCGAAGGTGACCTCGCAGCGGCCCACGCTGCGCTGGAAACTCTTCGGCAACGAGGACGGCGCGCACGTGCAGATCTGCCGGGACAGGGGGTGCGGGCAGGTGGAGCAGACGCTGGACGCCTCTGGCACCAGCGTCCAGCTCACCACTTCGCTCCCGGCGGGCGTGCACTTCTGGCGGCTGTATGGGCGCGTCGGGACGAGGATCGGGATCCTCTACGGCCCCACCTGGGAATTCTTCGTCGGCATCCGGTCCGCCCCGGTCAGTACCAGTTGGGGCACGGTTGCGGACTTCAACGGCGATGGGTACCCGGACCTCGCCGTCGGCGCGTTCGAAGTGGTGGTGGGCGGTGCATCGGAGGCCGGGCGGGTGTACGTCTACTACGGGAGCGCGGCGGGGCTACCGGCCACCCCCAGCATCAGCCTGAACGGCCCGGACGGCGCCGGCGCCCAGTACGGCTGCGCGGTGGCCAGCATCGGGGACGTGAACGGCGACGGCTTCGCCGATCTCGCCGTGGGCAGCAATGGGGCCGCGGGCCTCAATGGCACGCCCGGGGCCGGCCGCGTCCATGTGTACCTCGGAGGCCCCTCGGGGCTACTTGCCACCCCCAGCCAGACGATCCTCAGCCCGGACTCCGCCGCCGCCCACTTCGGCTTGGCGGTGTCCGGCGGTGGGGACGCCAATGGCGACGGTTACGCGGACCTCCTGGTCGGCGCGCCCTACGCGGCGGTCGGCTCCACCTCCCAGGTCGGCCGCGTGCACGTCTTCTTCGGCGGTGCGTCCGGGGTGGCCACCACCGCAAGCCAGACCTACGACGGCCCGGACGGCACCTACGGCGACTTTGGGTCCGACGTGGAGAGCATCGGCGACGCCAACGGCGACGGGTATTCCGACCTCGCCATCGGCGCCGACTACGCGTCGGTGAACCAGGTCTCGGCGTCCGGCCGGGTGCGCGTCTACCTGGGAGGGCTCGCCGGGTTCGCCGCCAGCCCCAGCGTCACCATTGACAGCCCGGACCCGCGCGGCCGTTTCGGGGTCCTGGGGAGCGGTGGGGATCTGGACGGCGACGGCTATGCCGACCTAGTGGTGGGCTCCTTCATGTCTGCGGTGGGCACCGCCACCGGCGTGGGACGGGTCCGCGTGTACCGGGGAGGGCCGGGCGGCGTCTCCACCGCCCCCAGCGCGGTGCTGGACGGCCTGGACGGGGCGGACGGCAACTTCGGCTCCTCGGTTGCCAACGCCGGCGACGTGAACGGCGACGGCTACGACGACCTCGCCGTCGGCGCCTGGGACGCGACCGTCGGCACCAGCACGAACGCTGGGAAGGCCTACGTCTTCCTCGGGGGCCCGGGCGGCGTGGCGGCGGCTCCCAGCCAGACTCTGAGCGGGCCGGACGGAACCAGCAGCCGCTTCGGGGCGACGGTCAGCACCGGCGAGGACTACAACCACGATGGGCGATGCGACATCACCATGGGTGACTACCCGGGGCAGGGCCCCGGTTGGGTCCACATCTACGGCTTCCAGGGATCGTTCACGCGGAGCTTCTCCGGGCCCGACGGCCCCGGGAGCTTCTTCGGGGCGGCCCTGACGCGATAGGCGTCAGAGCGACGACAGCTCGATCGCCGAATCCCGCCCCCTTGAGATGGAGGCGGCTGGGGATCCGAAGCGGTACCAGGCCCCGGGATCTGGGGGAGCCCATGGAGCGGATCATGGGGGACCTTCTTTCCGCTACGGCCGGTGCTCTCGACATCTGAGGGACGTGGGTTGCTTACCCCACCCCCGCCCCTCACAACCGATAACGCAGCCCGGCAGTGAACGCGGTGTACTGCTCCATCACCCACGACCCCGCCGGCGCGCGCGTCCCGACGCCGCGGAAGGTGTCGAGGAAGAGCTGCTGTTCGACGGACGCGCTCCACCCGAGGCCCGCGCCTCCTCCGCCCTCGCCGAACGCCCCCGCGAGCCCGAGGACGCCGTCGTAGCAGTCGGAGCTCACGCCCGCGCCGAAGAGCTGGCGCTGGGCGGCGCTGGGGTTGGCGCCCATGGCGTAGCGGAGGGTGACCTCCAGCCTCAGCAGCGGCCCGAAGATCGACAGTCCCGCATCCAGTCCCATGGACGGGCCGATGCCGCGCTGGAGCGCGAATCCCTCCACGGTGTCCGGGACCGCGAACCCGTGCGAGAGCGCCCCCAGCCGCGCGCCCAGCCACGGGCGGAAGCCCAGGATCTCCACCTGTTGCCGGTAGAGCAGCTCCGCGGACCACCCCTGATCCGTCGCCAGCGCCTGGGCGGCGTCGCCCTCGACGTACGTGGCGCCCCAGGCGTACCGCCCCTCGAAGCCCAGGCCCCGCCACTCCGCCGCCTCCATCTTCGCGAAGGGGAAGCTGGTGAGCCGAGCGGCGGCGCCCAGGTACGGCAGGCTGGTGAAGTAGACGAGGTTGGCGTCCTTGCCACACCACGGCTGCAGCGGCGCCGCGCAGAAGGCCGCCCCGCGCGCCAGCACGGATCCGCCCAGCGACACCTCCGCCAGGGCCCACGCCTCGCGCGAGGGCGGCGGGGGCGGCGGCATGGGCACCTCCAGCGGCGCGGCGCCCAGCAGGGAGAGGAGGAGGAGGGCCCCCACTAGAACCCCAGCGGGAGCGAATACGCCGTCCCGTTCTGCGTGCCCGTTCGGAAGCTGGTGAACGCGCCCAGGATGAGCTGGGGCGCGGTGGCGCCGGGCCGGATCAGCCCCAGCGCCGCGCCGAAGGTGGAGCGCTCGCGCGGGTCGCCCACGATGCGGAGGTACTCCACCGGCGCCGTCGCGGAGCCTCCGCCCAGCAGCACCATCACCGCGCCCGCGCCGTCCGCGCTGAACGACGCGCCGGGCGCGCCGACGATCAGCTCCGGCTTGCCGTCCCCGGTGAGATCGACGTTGCCCGCCAGCGCCCTCCCCAGGCCGACGACGCGGGTGGGGAACACCAGCGGGGTGGGCTCCAGCCCGCCGCCGTAGGCCGGCAGGAACAGCTCGCCGGAGGCCGGGCGCCGGGCGGCGATGGCGGCCGCGTCGTAGAGGAGGACGACGTCCTGGCTGATGCCGCCCACCGGGAAGGAGCTGGAGGTCACCGCCACCAGGTCCCGCCCGTCGGAGAGGAAGCGGCCGGCGCGCGCGAACGCCACGCCCAGCCCCAGGTTGCCGAGGTTCGCCTCGCGGTCCGCGAACCGGATCCACGACGGCTGGGTGTGCCCGGCGCAGTGCGCGCCGGTGGCGTCGAACCCGAAGGCGATGGCGAAGGAGGACTGGAGGAACGGGCTGGTCCGGACGGCCACCTCGTCGCATCCGTCGCCGTCCAGGTCGCCCAGCGGCGTCGGCGACCCCGTCCCGGTGGCGGCGCCGGTGACGGTGACGAAGGTGGCGGTCCAGCCGGAGTCGCACGCCATGGTCAGCTTGGCCGTGGGCGACGGGTCGGCGGGCGGGCGCCCGAGGAAGATCTCCATCCCGGAGCTGCGGATGGCGGCGATGTCCTGCACCCCGTCGCCGTTGAAGTCGAAGCCGCCGGCGATGCCGCGGCCGATCTGGCTGCGCGTGCAGAGGTTGCCGGTGAAGCCGCATGGGGCGATGGTCGGCACCGCCCACAGCCGGTAGGCCGCGTGCCACGTCCCATCCGGCAACCCGCGCATCACCTGCACGCCGCCCACGGTGCTCGCGGAGGTCCCCGGCAGGCACGCCGCCACCTCGGCCGTGTAGTACGGCGTGATGTCGGTGGCGCGGCTGTTCGTCCCCGGGATCTGGAGGTTGGGCGAGCCGATGGCCATGTCCTGCACGCCGTCGCCGTCGAAGTCGGTGAACGCCACGTCCACTCCGACCTCTCGCCCACCGTCGAGCACGGGAGCCGCGGCGCCGGTGGCGACGACGGAGGGCGAGGTGAAGCCGCCCGACGCCCCGACGTTGTAGGCCCAGGCGCGCCCGGCGCGGAGGTCGTTCCCGTCGTTGAGGTTCCCCGGCCCCGGGTACCCGGGCGCCCCCACCAGCGCGGTGGGCGTCCCGGTGGCGCTCCGCCCGCCGGCCAGCGCGATGCCGAATTGCTCGTCGGCGGATCGCCCCGCGAAGTACGCCGGCTGCCGCGTCCACCCGCTGAGGTCGGCGCCGCCGGGCCGCAGCCGCTCCAGGCTGCCGGTGAAGCTCAGCGGAACGTTCGGGTCGCTGGTGCGAGCGGCCACCGCCACCAGCCCGGTGCCGCCCGCGGACTGGATGGCGCCCAGTCCCGCGCCCAGGGCCGTGGCGGAGGCGCCTCCCGCCAGCGTCGCCAGCGGCTTGTTGAACTGGGCGCCCGCCGCCACCCCGGTCAGGGGGAACGCGTAGAGGCGTCCCTGGAGCCTGGAGTTGCCGGTGTTCGGCGCGTCGGGCGCGCCGATGAGCAGCTCCGCGCCGGGTGCGCCGTCCACGTCCGCCACCGCCCACGAGCGCCCGGCCAGGCTGACCGTGTCGCTGGACGTGTAGCGCGCGTACGCCTCGTTGCGCGTGATCTGCGGCGGCGGGTCCGGCGGGTCGTCCGCGGTGACGGGGAACCCGGTCACGTCCCACAGCACCACGCCCCCGCTGAAGCCGGTGCCCGCGTTGCCGCCGGCGTCGCGCAGGTCCGGGGAGTTGATCAGCTCGCCGGTGCCCAGCAGCAGCGGCGGGTGGCCGTCCCCGCGCGGGACGAAGCCCAGCTGGCGCCAGGCGCCGTTGAAGAGGTCGCCCTGGAACATGGGCGCGATCACCAGGTCCGGCTTCGCGCGGAACGGGTTGCCGGAGACGTCCGGCGTCCGCCCGAGGAACACCTCGATGCCCGGCTGCGCCGCGTTCAGCCGCCCGCCGTCGGTCGCCGTCCCCACCGCGGAGGTGAGGGTGCCCAGGGACGCCAGGTCCAGCTTCCCGTCGTCGTTGACGTCCGCCACCGACACCGCGGCGCCGAAGTGGAGGTTGGGGTTGGACGCCAGCGTGCCGCCGTCGCTGCGCACGTCCCAGCCGGAGAGGCGGATCTGCGCGATGGTGGGGAGGCCCTTGGAGGACTGGTTCAAGAAGACGTCCATCACGCCGCGCTGGTTGGCGGCCACCGCCAGGTCCGCGTTGGGCGAACCGACGATCAGGTCCGTCAGCCCGTCCCCGTCCACGTCCGCCGCCGCCAGCGCGCTGCCGAAGCGCCCGCGGCCGGCGCTGCTGCCGGTGAGCCCGGGCCGGATGAGCTGCGGGCCGTTCGGACCGAAGCGGTAGAGGTACACCGCGCCGGAGTCCGCCACGGTGACGTCCGCCCCCGGCGCGCCCACCGCCAGGTCCATCCGCCGGTCGCCGTCGAAGTCGCCCACCGCCAGCGCCGCGCCGAGGTTCGCGGTGACGGAGGTGCCGGTGATGCGCCACTCGGGGATCTCCAGGGGACCGTTGGCGGTGTCGCGGAAGAAGAACACCGCGCCGCCCTGGGAGGCGGTCAGGTCGCTCTCCGGCACCCCCACCGCGATCTCCTGGGCCCCGTCTCCGTCGAAGTCCCCCGCCACCACCACCGCGAAGTCGGTCAGCCGGCCGTGCGGCGTGCTGGTCCGCTTCAGCTCGTCCAGCACGCGGACCTTCGCGGTCGAGGTGCGGTTGAGGAACGGGTCGGTGGCGGTGAGCTGCGCCACGCCCGACGCGCCGTCCGGGAAGGTGAGCGTCCCGCCGCTCAGGGTCCCCGGCCCGGAGGTGAGCGCCCAGGTGGTCCGGTCGGAGCCGTCCTGCACGGACAGCGAGACCCACCCGCCGGCGGGCGCGGCGATCAGCGCGGGCAGGGCGCGGAAGGTGGCGCCGGGCTTCACCTGCACGGTGGCGTAGAGCGAGTCCTGCGAGCCGGTGTCGCGCAGCCGCACCACGTCCGTCCCCGCGTCCCCGCCCGCGGTGTAGCGGCCGGCGGCGCTGAGGGTGGCGCCGGTGGAGTTCACCTCCAGGGTGTAGGCGCCGGCGTCCAGGAGGCCCTGCGCCTGGAAGAGGAACGCGGCGCGCGGCGCCACCACGATGTCGGAGGGCGCCAGGTCGAAGGCGTGGAGCACCGTCACCGGGGTCTCCGCGCGCACGTTGCACTGGCGGTCCGCCACCCAGACCACGTCGGTGCCGGGGGTGTCGCCCGCGCGGTACCGCAAGCCCGTCACCGTCGCGCCGGAGGGCGTGGGCGCGCCGGCGTCGTCGCCGTCCACGCCGAACTGCCAGTGCTCCGCGCCGGTGCCGCCGGTGGCGTTGAGGTCGAAGCTGTCCTGCACGTGGACCGTGTTGCGCGGCACCAGGAGTTGCAGGGGAGGCGCGTTCGAGCAGGCGTCCAGCTCGGTCGGCGAGTGCACGCCGCCGCGGCAACCCCAGAGCAGCAGCAGGCTCGCGGCCGCCGCGAGGAAACGCGGGGCCGGGGCGCGCCCATGGAAGGTGTGCCGGGGCGGCGGCCACCGGTTGCACCCTTCAGACTCAACCCGCTTCACGGGGCGGCCCCCGTCTGCACCCAGCGGATGATCTTCGTCCGCGCCAGCGGGTCCAGCGGCCCGTCCGCGGGCATCCGCCGGTCGGAGACCGCGGCGGCGATCCGCGCCGCGTCCGCCTTCCACAGCTCGAAGGTGGACAGGTCGTGCGCGGGTCCCGCGGGGTCGTGGCAGCGCGAGCAGCGCGAGACGTGGATGGGGTAGATGTCCACCGCCCACGAGAGCGGCGCGTTGTCGTAGGGCGCGTAGGTGAACGGTATCTCGCGCGTGACGGTCGTCCAGTCCGAGTACGGGGCCATCACCGCCAGCGTATGCGACCCGGACGCGAGCCCCAGCAGCGAGTACGGCATCACCGAGCCGTCGGCCGCCTCGCCGCCGAGCGAGAAGGTGGTCGGCCCGGCGACGATCTGCTCGCCCTCCAGCGTGTAGGTGACCGTCTGGGCGTCCGCGCCGGGCGGGATCAGCGCGCGCACGAGGAGGTCGCTCACCGTCAACACCTCGCTGGTGTCCAGCCCCACCAGCCGCGGCGTCCGCTCCTTCTCCACCGCCTGCAGCCCGCCGTTGACGCTGATCCACGCCCCGCCCGCCGCGTCCGCCGCCAGCAGGCGCAGGTTGGTGAGCCCCTTGGCGATCTCCCACGCGTCGAGGTCCGCGTCGTAGCGCCACAGCTTGCCGCCCGCGCTCACCCAGACCACGCGCCCGCGCGCCGCCAGCCCCTCCACCTTGGCGCCCATCCCCACCGAGTGCCACCCGCTGGAGGAGAGCCGGGAGAGGCCGGACGCGTTGAGCACCCAGAGCTCGCCCGCGCTGCGCTCGCCGTCGCCGAGCGCGACCAGCGCGGTGGCGTTCTTCGCGTCCCCGGCGGAGAGCGTGGCGGAGCGCACCACCAGCGTCTGCGAGGAGGTGGTCTCCACCACGTGCATCCCGGAGGCGTCCGAGTACCAGATGCCCCCCGACCCGTCCTCGGCCGGCGCGGCGGCCAGCGCGGTGATGCCCGTGATGGAGGCGCCGCCCAGCTTCAGCTCGGAGATCGCGCCGCCGTTGACCTGGAACAGGCCGGACTGGTGCGCGATCCACGCCGTCCCGTCGCCCGGGTCGGCCGCGCCGGTGACGCCCGCCGGATCCAGCGCGGTGCCCCAGCCGGGGTCGATGATCCACCCCTCCTGCGCCACGAACACGCCGCCCCCGGCGGCCACCAGCGCGGCGTGCGGGCCCATGGGGAACACCGCGCGCACCGCGCCCACGGGGCCGGGGTTGCCCGGGTGCGGCTCCAGCGACCCCTGCTGCCCGTCCGCCTTCACCCGCACCAGGGCGCCGGAGGCGTTGATCAGCATCGCGTCGCCGCGCTCGTCGGCGAAGCCGGGCGCGTCCTGCACCCGGAAGGACGTCGACACCACCGCGGGGTCGAAGGTGGACGCGGCGGGCCCGCATCCCCCCAGCAGCGCCGCCGCGGCGACGGCGCCCAGCGCCGATCTCATGCGAGCGCGGCCGGGATCGGCCCCATGCGCAGGTTCGCCCAGGACAGGTTCGCCGACGCCAGCACGGTGGCGATGATGTTGTCCGGGAAGATGTTGAGGCCGGTGACCGTGGTCGTCGCGCCGGAGGTGAAGTCGATCCGGCCCGGCGCCATGTCGATGTCGCCCGAGGCGCCGAGCACCATATTGTGCTTCACCCCCGCGCCCGCCAGCAGGCAGGACCCGGTGATGTGGTGATCGCGCCCGCCCGCGGTGTTGATCAGCGGCGTGCGCGCGAACTCGGAGAACACCAGGACGGTGGTGTGGTCCATGAAGGACCCGCCCGCCGGGTGCGGCGAATTGCGCAGGTCGGTGAACAGGTCGGCCAGCGCGTTGAACCCGGTCCGCAGGTTGGTGGCGTGGGCGGTCTGCGTCCCGAAGTGCGTGTCCAGGTTGCCCTGGAGCGTGATGCTCACGCACTGGCTGATCCCCTGCTTGATGGCGGTGGCCGCCAGCGCCGCGCGCCCCGCCGCCGAGTCGTACGGCGGCGAGCCCGGCAGGCCGTACTGCGCCCGGATCGCCGCGTTCTCCGGCCGCTCGAAGCGGAACACGTTGTCCAGCCGGCTCTGGAGCGCGTTCTTCACCTGCTGCTCGGACTGCACGTAGCTGCTCACCAGCCCGCGCGAGTCGTACAGCTGCGACTCGCAGGTGACCGGGTTGCCGCGGAAGTCCAGCAGCTGCTGCTCGATCTGCGAGTCCAGCGCGGTGGGGCTGGGCGCCAGCGTGAGCAGCAGGTCGCGCGAGGTGGTGACGTTGAGCGCGTTGGCGCTGCCCGGGTACTTCTCGTTGTAGGACTCGATGGAGTAGGCGAGCGACGGGATGGGCACCGCCGGCATCATCTGGCCCACGATCTCCGTCGCCACCGACGAGCCGCGCGGCGAGCTCCCCACCGGCGGCTTGCCGGTGAGGAAGTACCGGTAGCCCACCTCGTGGGCCACGGTGGTCATGTTGATCCCGCGCACCACGCACATCAGGTCATAGTGGTCCGCCAGCCGGCCGATGCCCGGGCCGAAGAGGATGTTGGACGGCGCGGAGCCGGACCGCTGCGCCGGCAGCACCGGCATGGTGGGGAACGTCGGGTCGGTGAACCGGTCGTACCCCGGCATGATGTGCGTCTCGGCCACCCGGTCCGCGGTGAACACCGTCGGGTCCTTGGGGTCGAACGCCAGGATCTGGTCCCAGCCGCCCTGGAAGTACACGAAGATGAAGTTGCGGCCGGCGGCGGTCAGCCCCGCCTGCGCCTGCTGCGCGAAGGCCTTGAACGGCATCACGCCCAGCAGCGTGGAGCCGGCGAAGCCCGCCGCGCCCTTGATGAACGAGCGGCGGCTCCACCCGCCGCACTCGCACTCCGGAGTCGCCTGGTGTCGCTTCACGGGTGGCTCCTCAGTAGCTCATGAACCGCGGGTCGGTGATCAGCGCGATGCAGGTGGCGGAGAGCGCCTGGTCGCGCTTGCTGATGGCCTGCGCGCGCGCCGCCAGCTGCGTGAACAGCGTCGCCCAGCTGTCCAGCTCGGCGCCCTGGAGCGGTTCGCCCCAGAAGCGCAGCGAGAGGTAGGTCAGGTTGGCCTTGATCTGCGCCGGGGTGAGGGTGGTGAGGTTGTTGATGTTGTCCGGCAGGGCGTTGGCCAGGATGCGGTTGGCGGCGGTGGTCTGGGCGATGTCCGCCTGCGCCTGGGCCACGCACACCTCGCGCGCGCCGTCCTCGAGGAACTTGGCGAACACCAGCGTGGGGTCGATGGATTCGGTCACCGACATCGCGTAGTCGGGCTTGCCCAGCGTGGCCGCCACCGAGTCGATGCCGGTCCAGCGCCGGCCCACCGCGGTGGTGATGGACCGGTCCAGCTGGTCCACCGTCAGCCGCCGCGGGGCCCGGCCCACGTGGCCGCCCTGCAGGTCGGGGTCCACCAGGGGCGTCAGCGGCGGGTGCCCCGGCGCCAGCTGCTCCAGGGTGGCCGGCTGGTCCTGCGTCTTCGAGCACGACGCGGCGAGCACCGCCAGCGCCAGCACCGTCCCCGCTCTCCAGACGAGCGCGCGCATCAGTCGATCCTCCGGTACAGGTCAGAGGTCACCGTCCACTGGATCAGCGACTTGAGGTTCCACCCGCTGGCCACGAACGTGCTCACCATCGAGTCCAGGTAGGCGGCCTCCTCGGCCTGCGTCATCGGCCGGCCCAGGAACTCCTTCCAGATCCGCCGCGCGGTACAGCGCTCGAGGTCGCCGCTGGCCAGCATCTTCTCCACCAGCAGCTGCGGCCCGCCGGCGATGTTGTCCTCCTCCAGCGGGGTCCGGTAGAGGTAGGTCTTGAGCAGGCCCAGGCTGTTGGCGCCGTCGCCGTCGAAGGCCTGCATCACGTAGTTGGTGCAGGTGCCGCCGCAGAAGGCGTCGCCGTTGATGGCGCAGTCGCGGCAGCGCAGGTCCACCCGAGGGAAGAGGTTCGGGTCCAGGAAGGTGGCGCCGCGCTCGCCGAAGCGGCCCCAGTGCGAGGCCAGCGGCTCGATGCTGGCGTGGCAGTAGCTGCACCCGCAGCGCTGGGAGAGGTTGTTCTCGCGGTTACACGTGTCGTCCGGCGCCGGCATGGTGGCGTTGGGCGGCGGCGCGAAGTGGCTGCACAGCATCGAGTCGTAGAAGGACGCGATGCGCGAGCGCCAGGTGGCGAACCGGTAGAGGTACTCGGCGGAGGTGAGGACGCCGGAGTGCCAGTCGTCCCGCGCGTACTCCACCCAGGTGGTGGTGTTGTTGTACGGCACGTCCGGGATCTGGCTGGGGTCGCTGGTGGGCGAGGAGACCGTCCACACCCCGGTGCCCTGGTTCTGCCGGTAGAACTGCGACAGCGTCCCGTTCACGAAGCTGCGGCGGGTGGTGAGGATGCTGAAGTACGGCTCGTCCCGCCGGACGACGGAGTCGGCGATCAGCTCCGGCTCCTGGTTGAAGGCGGCGATGCGCGCGTTGTGCACGCCCGCGCCCAGGCCCTCGCAGCGCCGGGCGTTGGCGCCGCAGCCGCACGAGCGGTCGCCCACGAAGCGGCCGGTCTCGCACGTCTCCAGCGTGCCCGGGTTCACCGGCCGGTCCTGCGCCTCGATGGCGCACATCTGCACGGTGGTGCGGGCGCTGCCGGCCGCCTCGAAGAAGGGCACCGGCACCGTCTCCCAGCCCTCGCGCTGGATGCAGCCCTTCTGCGGGATGTAGCTGCCCACGAGGTTGAACCGCAGGGACAGCGTCAGCGAGCAGCGGTCCAGCCGCTTGGTGGTGGGCGTGGCCGCGTCCACCATCGCCACCACCCGCCCGTTGGCGGCGTCCAGCTCCTCGGTGAGCAGCGTCTCCTGGCCGGGCAGGGTGTTGTTCACGACGCAGCGGAAGGGGTGCAGCACGTTCGCCGCGTCCCGCCGCATGTCGCAGTAGTAGAGGTACTTGTCCGGCAGCAGGCCCGCGGTCACCGCGGCCGCGCAGTCGGTGGCGGCCAACTGGGTGCAGACGTAGTTGATGGCGTCGTAGTCGTAGCTGACCGGCAGCGGGACGCCGTTGGGGTCGTAGCAGGTCTTGGTGGCCGGCTCGCCCTGCGGGTCCTCCTTCACCGCGTTGCACTGCGACTGCTGGATGTTCTGGTTGCAGGTGGTGTTGCGCCCGCCGCGCATCGCGCCCGCCGCCACGCCGCGCGTCGACATGGGGTTGCCCGGGTCGCCGGGGTTCCCGGTGGCGAGCGTCCCCTGCAGGCGCGTGTCGCCCAGGTCGTAGACGGACGCCACCACGTTCGATTTGAACAGGGCCCGGTGATACAGCCGCATCCGGTTGTAGAACTCGTCCGTCGCCATCAGCGCGCGGATGTCGTCCGTGGTGATCGAGCCCTTGGCCTGCGCGGCCTGGTACTCGGCCATCGTCGGCGGACGGTTGAGGAGATCCAGGTAGAGCTGGCGCAATTGCCGCGTCACCGGGACCGTCTTTGCCGCCGTGCTGCACGTGGTGGTCTGGGACTGCGCGCTCGCCGAGGTGGCGGCAAGCACCAGCGCCCAGACGAACCACCTCCATCGCGTCTGGCTCATGTTTCCCCCGGGCCGGAACCGGCACGTGTCGCACAGGTGAATGGAGGCCTACAAGGGTGGAATCCCCTAATGACACTGCAATCCGGCGCGGCCTCCCTACCTGCACCCCTGCGCGGCCAGATATCCCTCATCGTGACAGAGCACGCACCCGCGATCGTTGATCGACGCGAAGCGCCGACACGCCGCGGCGAAGTTGGGCGGGTGCGGGTTGGCCGGGCGCCCCTGCAGGCTGGGGTGGTCCACCTGCGAGTGGCACTTGAGGCAGGTCTCCTCGCGGTGGCAGCTCATGCAGGGCCGGATGTCGCGCGCCGCCTGGAAGGCGTGGTGGTTCCCGGTCATCTGGACGCGGTTCTGGCTCACCAGGCCGGTCCACCTCGTCAGGTCGCCGTGCACCTTGAGGTTCTGCGCGGGGAGGAGGAGGCCCTCGTTGGAGACGCCGCTCCGCTCGTGGCAGGCGATGCAGAAGGACTGGAGGCGGTGGCAGCTCTCGCACTGGAGCACCTGGCCGCGGACCTGGAGCGCGTGGAGGGAGATCCAGTCGTTGGGGTGGACGGAGAGCGGCTTCTGCATCCCGTCGTGGCACTTCTGGCAGTCGCGGTCCGCGTGGCAAGCCAGGCAGGTGGAGCGCGCGGTGGAGCCGGGCGCGGCGTGGGTGAATTCGAAGCGCGGGCCGTGGTCCACGCCGAACGGGTTGCCCGCCATGGGCCGCAGCGGGCCCTGCGCGAAGGTGAGCTGCAGCCGGCCGCTGGGCTCCTTCAGGTGGCAGGTGGTGCAGGTGGAGGGCGCGGTCGCCCCGTCGTGGCACGAGAGGCAGGTGGCCATCTTGGGCAGCTGCTGCACGGTGGCCAGCTGCACCTTCGAAACGTCCTCGTGGCAGCGCTGGCAGGGGACCTTGTTCTTGACGTGGACCTGGTGGTCGAAGACCAGGTTGGCGGTGGGGAAGGCGATCCGCGGCGGGGCGGCGCGCGCGGTCTGGTCGAAGCCCGGGTGGCAGGTGCTGCACTTGTCCTTCTTGAGGTCGTGGCACTGCTCGCACTCGGGGTGGCCGGGCAGGTTCCAGTCCGAGGCGCGGGTGCTCTTGCGCGCCTTGTCGTGGCAGGTGAGGCAGTCCGCGCCGCCGGAGAGGTGCTGCGCGTGGTCGAAGCGGACGGCGATGGACTGCTGCGGGAAGATCACCGGCGACCGCTCGCCCGAGGAGGAGGCGGCGGCCAGCGCCAGCAGCGCGTGGAGGAGCGGGGAGGTCATCGCCGCCCCCCCGCGCCGGTGCCCAGCTCGAACGTGGCGAAGGCGCGCGTGTCGGATCTATCGAGCGCGCTCACGTTCTGCTCCAGCACCAGCGACACCCGCGCGATGCGCGAGAGCGCCACCGCCCCGCGGAGCTGCGCGCCGAAGAAGTGGCCCTGGAGCAGCGGCTGCAGCCCGTCGCGCACGTCGGCGTAGGAGACGCGCGCCTCCAGCGAGTACGGCCGCGACGCCGGCCGCCAGCCCCCGTGCACGTCCAGCCAGCCCGAGTTGCCCGAGTCCCCGCGCCGGAAGGTGAGGTCGGCGCCGGCGTCGATCGACCCCAGCGCCAGCGCGGCGCCCACCGCCCCGCCGGAGCTGGTGCCCGAGGGCGGCGGTGAGGAGACCCCGACCGTCACCAGGTCCGTGGTCGGGTTGAGCACCTCGGTGAGCCGCGCCACGTCCACGCGCGCGTAGGCGCGGAACGGGCCGGGCGGGAGCACGTCCGCGCGCAGGCTGGCCTCGTCGCGCGGGGAGCGGGTGAACCAGTACCAGATGGAGTCCAGCGTGAGGATGGGCGTGTAGCGGTCCACCTCGGCGGTGGCGGCGAGGAGGCCGCCGTCGTAGCGGGCCTGCACGCGCAGGTTGGCCAGCTCGCGCGCGGCGAGGTCCACGTCGGCGGCCGCGCTGGCGGAGAGGCCCAGGTCGCGCTTCGCGTAGAGCACCTCCGCCGCCAGCCGCTCCAGCGCCACCTTCCCGTCGATGGTGGAGCGCCGGTACTCGACCGCCGCGTCGAAGCCGGCCAGCTCCTCGACGAAGAAGCGCGCCCCGTAGGTGGGCTGCACGTCGCCCAGGTCCGTGTTCGCCGGGTCCAGCCCGGGCAGGCGCAACCCCACGGACCGCGTCCCGTCCAGCTGCTCCGTGGGCGAGCCGAGGAAGCTGGACCCCTTCACCCACAGCCCGCCGTACGCCTCCAGCCCCACGTGCCACGGCGTGCGGTAGCGCAGGCGGACGCCGTCGAGCGCGAAGCCGTCGAACGCCTCCCAGCGCACCTGCCGCCCGGCGCGCGCCTCGAAGCCGGCGAGGCGGAAGATCGCGTTGGCGTAGAGGACGTCGGCGCCGCGGGCGCGCACGCCGTCCAGGGTGGACTCGGTGGGGCTGACGCCGAAGTCGTCGAAGACGCGGACGTTGGCCTCCAGCCCGAAGTCCTGGCCGGTGATCAGCTCGTAGCCCTCCAGCCAGAGCGACTCCACCATCCGCCGCCGGTCGAGGACGGCCGGGTGGAGGAGGTCGTCCGAGGTCAGCGTGCGCAGGTGGTAGACCTGGATCTGGGTGGCGGACTCGACGCGGAAGGCCTGGGCCCACGCCGGGGCTGGCAGCAGCGAGAGTGCGGCGGCGAGCGCGATCCCCCTGGCCATGGGAACGCACAGTGTCGGCGAGTCGATACTGGAAGCCAAGGGTGGAACTACTCACCCCCACGAAACTTTCACCGAGAGCGTGCGACACTACCCGGACCCCACAGCCCCCTCGGTCCTCATGGCCAACGTCGGAACGAACGTCGGAAACCAGCCCAACGGGAGTGCCGCAGCGCAGCAATCCCAGACCAACCAGGCGAAGTCGTCAAAGGACACTGCATCCACTGGAGCATCGTCAGTCTCCGGCGCGGCGCCGGCCGCCAAGTCGGACGACTACGGCGTGAAGCGCGCCCGCGGCACCGGCGGGGAGACCACGGGCGCCGTCGCTCGGGCGGGGTCGTCGGCGGTGGGGACGCGCCCGCCGGAGAAGCAGGCCGCGCAGTACGACTACGTGGTGGTGGGGTCCGGGCCGGGCGGCGCGCCGCTCGCCGCGCGCGTGGCGGAGGCCGGGTACAAGGTGCTGGTGCTGGAGGCGGGCGGGGCCGCGCCGTCGGCGACGTCGGGTCCGCTGGGCCTGCACGCCGCCGCGTCCGAGGACAAGGACCTCCTGGTGGACGGCAAGGGCTACTTCATCCGCCACCACGACAACATCGAGGACGACAAGGCCGACCCGAAGTTCGTGGGGAAGGAGGGCGGCATCTTCGTCCCGCGCGGGCAGGGCATCGGCGGCAGCACGCTGATGAACGCCGGCATCTTCGTCCGGCCGGATGACGTCGACTGGAACAACATCGCCAAGATGACCGGCGACCCCACCTGGAAGAGCGACAACATGCTCAAGTTCTTCCAGAAGGTGGAGAACGCCGAGTACCGCCCGGTGCTCAAGCTGCTGCACGAGGTGGGCAAGGCGACCAACCTCGACTTCCTCCAGAACATCGGCGGGCACGGCTACGACGGGTGGCTGGAGGTGAACCGCCCCATCGACCCCCAGATGGTGAAGACGCTGAAGGAGAACCCGCAGCTGGGGCGGATCATCAAGGAGACGCTCAAGTACAACTTCACCAGCGTCGGGTCGGCCGAGGACAAGGTGAAGTCGCTGGCCGGGCTGTTCGACCCCAACCACAACCTGGGCAACAACACCGAGGGCTTCGTGCAGACGCCGCTCACGGTGACCCCCGACGGGCGGCGCAACGGGCCTCGCGAGCGGCTGCTCGACGTCCAGGCGCGCTACCCGGACCGGCTGCACGTCGAGACCGGCGCCACCGTGCAGAACGTGGTCCTCAACGACCAGAACGAGGCCACCGCCGTCCGCTACAAGACCGCCGACGGGCAGGAGCACGTGGTGCCCTTCAAGCGCGAGGCGATCATCTCCGCCGGCGCGTTCGAGACGCCGCCGTTGCTGATGCGCTCCGGCATCGGCCCGCAGAAGGAGCTGGAGAAGCTGGCGCCGATGGGCGTGGAGCCCAAGGTCATCCTCGACGGCGTGGGCCAGCACCTGAAGGGCCGCTACGAGGTGGGCGTGGTGACGCGGCTGAAGGAGCCGCTCAAGGTGCTCACCGACACCCAGTTCAACGCGGACCCCAACAACCCCGCGTACAAGAAGTGGCTGGAGACGGGGAAGGGCAACTTCTCCGCCAACGGCATCGTCGCCGCCTTCCGCGTGAAGTCGGACCCCAGCAAGACGGAGCCGGACCTCTACGTGTTCGGCGTGCCGGGGAACTTCCAGGGCTACGTGCCGGGGTACTCGCAGAAGGCGGTGGAGGACCCCAACCTCGTCACCTGGGTGATCCTGGACGAGAACAAGGGCGACTCGAAGGGCGAGGTGGTGCTCGACCCGAAGAACCCCATGGGCCGGCCGCAGGTGGACCAGAAGTTCTTCAAGGACGAGCGCCCCGGCGACAGCAAGGCGCTGGTGAACGGGATCAAGATCGTCCGCGACCTGGTGAGCCACTACGGGGACATCGTGGACGGCGAGGTGTGGCCCGGGCCGGACGTGAAGACGGACGAGCAGCTGGCCAAGGCGGTGGAGTCGTGCGCCTGGGACCACCACCCCAACGGCACCGCGCAGATGGGCGCGGACGACGACCCGGAGGCGGTGGTCAACAGCAAGTTCCAGGTGCGCGGCGTGAAGGGCCTGCGGGTCTCCGACGCCTCGGTGTTCCCGCAGAACATGGGCAGCTTCATCCAGAGCGCCATCGACACCATCTCCGAGAAGGCGGCCTCCGACCTGATCGACTCCGCGCAGAAGGAGGACGCGGCGGGCGGCTTCTTCAGCGCCCAGAGCAAGAACCTCCACCAGGAGATCTCCCCGTCCAACACCCTGGCCGACAACCTCTTCATCGCCATGCACGACACGCGCAAGGTGGGCACGGACGGGGTGATGACGGAGGCGGCGCTGCACGAGCTTCTGGACGTGACCGGCAAGCGCGGCTTCTCCGCGCAGGAGCTGACCGACGCGCGCGCCATCACCGAGGCGCTGGACGCCCGGCAGGACCCCAACGCGCGGGTGGTGGAGAAGCTGGCGGCGTCGATCCAGCACGGCCGCGCCGACCAGGGCTTCCTGATGGACGCGGCGGCGCGGCTGGACGACGTGCGGCGCAAGAGCGAGCTCCCCAGCCTCACCTGGGCGGACAAGCCGCCCTCGAAGGAGGACCTGACCCGCTGGAAGGGCGAGATCGGCGACCTGCAGAAGACGCTGCTCGACCGCTCCGGAAAGCTGGACCAGACCTCGCGCGCCTTCCACCAGAAGCAGCTGTACGGCGGGACGGCGGACATCAAGGTCCGCGACGACGTGCCCTCGTTCCTGCGGTTCGGGCCGTTCGCCGAGCCGGGCTCCAAGCTCTCCGGCGCGGTGCGCTTCTCCAACGGCCAGGGCTGCCCGTTCAAGGACGCCGCGCCGGACGTGCGCGGGGCGGCGCTCAAGATGTTCGACAAGAGCGGCAACCCCTGGGACGTGCTGATGACGAACCAGGATCACTCGCACGCGCGCGACGCCGAGCAGTTCATGAAGTTCGCCAAGGTGTCCGGCGTGATGCAGACGGACGGGCAGCTGGCGGGCACGAAGGTGGCGGCGGAGGAGGTGCTGGCCAAGCACTTCGACCCGAAGGAGGTGGCGCGGATCGGCGCTCAGCTCGCCCACGACACCGCGCTCCACCAGGTGCACTCGCTGACGACCGAGACGTTCAACGGCGGCACCTTCCGCACGCCGGAGGGCTTGCTGTGCAAGACGGTGCTGATGCCGGCGCCGGGGAACGCGGCGCTCGCCCGCGACAAGCGCGACCCGAACTGGATGGGCAACGAGCTGAACGCGCACCTCGCCCAGGGGCCGGTGAAGATGGTGCTGGGCATCCAGGTGTACACGGGCGACGGGAAGGCGCCGGACCCCACGGACGCCTCGGCCAAGTGGGACGGGCCCGTGTACCCGGTGGCGGACGTGGAGATCCCGCCGCCCGATGCGAAGAAGGGCGCGGACGTCGCCAAGGTGGTGGACAAGCTGGCGTTCAACCCGGCGAACGGGTTCTCGCCCACGCACATGACCCGCGCCCGGCAGGAGATCTACGCGCAGAGCGCGCAGAACCGCGGGGCGCTCACGCAGGCGGAAGGCCGGGCGCAGCTCGAGGCCCTGGGGGTGAAGGTCCGATGATCGCCGACGCGAACCAGTGGGCGCAGTGGGTGCTGGGGGTGTCTCACGTCGAGGGTGGGTTGCTGACGCTCTCGGACGACCACCTCGCGGACCTGGCGAGGCACGTCCACGAGGCGCCGGACCGGAAGGAGGCGGCGACCGCGCTGGTCGCCCTGGCCACCCGGCTCCAGGCCATCCCGGGCGCGCGCCCGGTGACCAACCAGGTGGTGGCGCTGGCGGCGCTCGCCCTCGGCGACGAGCCGGTCACCCAGGCCTTCCCCCTCCGGCTCTACGGGGCCTGAGCGGCGGCGGCGTCCAGCTTGAACAGCTCGACGCCGATGGCGTAGGCGACGAAGCCTTGCCGTGACGGGACGACGCGGATCTTGTTCACCGCGCGGCCCATCTCCAGGTGCGTCCAGGTCTTCCCGCCGTCCAGCGTCTGGAAGCCGCCCTTCGTCACCCCCACCCAGCCCACGTCGGGGGTCGCGAACGCCACCCCGAACTCCTGCTGCGCGTGGTCCGACACCAGCGGGAGCTCGGTCCAGGTGTCGCCGCCGTCGGTGGTCCTGGCCACCACGCGGTCCTTCACCGCGGCGTCCTCGGCGTAGTTCTGCACGGTGACGTAGCCGGTCTCGCGGGTGGGGAAGGAGAGCTTCCAGGTGATCTCGAAGGGGCGCTTCGACTCGTAGACGGTGGTCCAGTGCTCGCCGCCGTCGGTGGTCTTGAGCACCTGCGCGTGGGAGGGCTCCACCTCGCGGTCGGAGCCGCCGGCGAGGAAGCCGGTGCTGGCGTCGAGGAACTTCACGTCGAGGATCATCGCGGTCTGCTTGTTGAGGTCCATCAGCTTCCAGGTCTTGCCCCCGTCCACCGAGCGCGCCGCGTACGCCGGCCCACCCACGCGCCCGGCCACGTGCACCACCGTCCGGTGGTCGAGCCTCCCGGCGTTCACGAAGGCGTCGCGCTCGACGTTGATGGCGCAGACGCCGGCGCCTTTCGGGAAGGGGAAGTCCTTCACCGGCGCCCAGGTGTCCCCGCCGTCGAAGGTCTCATACAGGGGGATGTCGTCGGTGACGCCGGGGAAGTAGTCCTTGCCCAGGTTGCCCGCGAAGCCGTGCCGCTCGTCCTCGAAGCCGATCGCGCGGAAGTAGGTGCCGGGCTGGCTCAGCTTCTCGGTGAAGGTCTTCCCGCCGTCGGTGGTCTTGAAGATCTTCCCGCCGCCGTTGACGTACCAGCCCAGCTCCGGCGTGAGGAAGAAGACGTCGTCCTGCTTCCCCTTGTACGGCTCGGTGGCGAGCTTCACCCACGGCGAGGCGGCGGCGCGGGAGGTGTCCAGCGGGGGACTGGCGGGGGTGGTGGCGCGGCAGGCGGCTGCGAGGAAGGCGACAGTGAGGAGGGCGCGGTGCATGGGCCGCACGCTCTACTCGCCCCACGCCCGGCGCGCGAGTGCTACGGTGACTCCGCTCGTGCAGTTCGACCTGATCGTCATCGGCGGCGGCGTGAACGGCACCGGCATCGCCCGCGACGCGGCGATGCGCGGGCTGAAGACCCTGATGCTGGAGAAGCGCGACGTGGCCTCGGGCGCGTCGGGCGCCAACTCGGGGATGATCCACGGCGGCATCCGCTACCTCCGCTACGACCGGAAGGTGACGGAGCTGGCCTGCATCGACTCCGGCTACATCCAGCGGATCGTCCCCCACCTCCTCTTCCGCATCCCCTTCATCTACCCGCTCTCCTCCGCCAACCCGGAGCACCGCACCGCCTACGAGCGCTACATCCACTACGGCACGGAAGTGGTGATGGGCGTGTACGACCTGTACCAGCCCTACAAGCGCGGGCTGCCGCACGTCCGCCTCTCGCCGGAGGAGGTCTACGAGCTGGAGCCCGGCATCCGCCGCAACCTCTTCGCCGGCCTCTCCATGGACGAGTGGGGGATCGACCCGCACCGGCTCTGCGCGCTCAACGCCCAGTCGGCGGCGCGGCACGGGGCCACCGTGCTCACCTACCACCAGGTGCACGGCTTCCTCCGCGGGCCGGACGGGCGGGTGCAGGGCGTCCAGGTCCGCGACGCGCGCACCGGGGCGCACCGGGAGTACCGCGGCAAGCTGGTGGTGAACGTGGGAGGCGCCTGGGCGCCGAAGATCGCGTCCATGGCGGGCGTCACCGTCCGGATGCGCCCGGGCAAGGGCGTCCACCTCACGCTCGACCGGCGCCTCTCCAACTACGGCGTCATCTCCTCCGCGGTGGACGGGCGGCAGATCTTCGTCATGCCGCACGAGCAGACCTCCATCATCGGCACCACCGACGACGACTACTACGGCGACCCGGACGACCTCCGCGTCACCCAGGACGAGGTGGAGTACCTGCTGGAGGGCATCGAGCACGTCTTCCCCTCCATCCGCGAGGCCCGCATCCTCCGCACCTGGGCCGGCATCCGCACCACGCTGTACGAGTACGGCCAGCTGGAGGACGCGCTCTCCCGCGAGCACGCCATCTACGATCACGCCGCGGAGGGAGCGCCCGGCTTCTACACGCTGCTGGGCGGCAAGCTGGCCTCGTTCCGGATCCAGAGCGAGGAATTCACGGACGTGGCGGCGAAGCAGCTGGGCAACGACCAGCCGTGCCGCACGCACGTCGAGGTGCTCCCCGGCGGCGAGAAGTTCCCCGACGTGCCGGGCCTGTCGGAGGCGTACCGGCTGCCGGAGCCCATCGTCGGGCGGATGGCGTACCGCCACGGCGCCAACGCGGAGAAGATCTGCGAGCTGGCGGCGGCGGAGCCGTCCCTGCGCGCGCCGCTCTGCCGCTGCGAGCAGACCAGCTACGCGGAGGCGGTCTACTGCCTGCGCGAGGAGAACGTCCGCAAGCTCACCGACCTCCGCCGCCGCTGCCGCGTGGGGATGGGCCCGTGCCAGGGCGCCCGCTGCGCCGCGCCCGCCGCCGCGCTCTTCGCCCGCGAGCGCGGCCTCTCCTCGTCCGAGGCGAGGATGGAGTTGCTGGACTTCGTGGGCGCGCGCTTCAAGGGCCGCCGGCCCGTCCTCGACGGCGAGCAGATGGCCCAGGAGGAGCTCAACCGCGGGAACCACTTCACGGTGGGCAACCTGGACGGGAGCGCGCCGCGTGAGTAGCGCGCAGGACGCGGCGGACGCGCGAGTACCGACCAGCGCGGTGCGGGTCGGGGAGGGCGCGCCGCGTGAGTAACCCCCACGATGCCGTGGACGTGCTGGTGATCGGCGGCGGGATGGCCGGCGCCATGGCCGCGCTCTCCGCCGCGCGCGCCGGCGCGAGGGTGCTGGTGGCGCGGCGCGCGCTGGGCGCCACCGCGGTCTCCTCGGGGGCGGTGGACGTGGCGCCGGACCCCACCGCGCCGCCCAGCGACCTGCAGGGCCAGCGCCTCTCGCCCGATCAGGGCGCGGCGGCGGTGGCGCGGCTCCACCCCACGCACCCGTACGGCGTGCTGCGCGACCAGCTGTTTCGCCTGGGCGAAGCGCTCCGCTTCTGCGCCTCGTCGCTGCCCGACCTCTTCGACGCCCCGGGCGAGCGCAACGCGCTCCTCCCCACGCCGATGGGCACGGTGAAGCCCACCGCGATGGCGCAGCGCGCGCAGCGGGGCGCGGACGTGGCCGGGCTGCCGGAGAGCGTGCTGGTGGTCGAATTCCAGGCCCTGCCCTCCTACGACGCCCGGATGGTGGCCGGCGGGCTGGAGGAGGCGGCGCGGGCGCTGGGGCGGAAGCTGGCCGCGGTGCCGCTCACCAGCAAGTACTTCCGCACGGTGGAGGACCCGCACCGCCCGGTGCACGAGCTGGCGGCGATGCTGGACGCGGACGGCGCGGCGGAGGCGCTGGCCTCGGAGCTGAAGCCGCAGGTGCCGCGAGGCGTCCAGGCGGTGTTGTTCCCGCCGGTGCTGGGGCGCGCGCGGGCGGCGGACGTGGCGGCGCGGCTGTCGGCGGCGCTGGGGCTGCCGTGCTGGGAGCAGCTCTCCGTGGCGCCCTCCGTGCCGGGCGTCCGGCTGCAGGAGGCGCTGGACCGCGCGCTGCGCGGGGCGGGCGTGGAGCTCGCGGAAGGCGCCGTCGAGTGCCGCGACCTCCAGGCCGGGAGCTGGGTGATCGGCGAGCGCCCGGTGGCGGCGCGCGCGGCGGTGCTCGCCACCGGGAAGTTCCTCGGGGGCGGCATCGAGCGGGCGGGGCGCTTCCGGGAGACGGTGCTCGGGCTGCCGGTGTTCGCCGGGGCGCGGCGGGTGGGGGAGGAGTACGTGGGCGACCTGCTCGACGAACGCGTGGAGTCGGACCAGGTGGCGTTCCGCGCCGGCGTGCGGATCGACGAGGCGCTGCGCCCGGTGCGCGCGGACGGCGTGCCCGCCTCGCCGGCCCTCTTCGCCGCCGGCTCCGTCATCCGCGGTTACGACCCGGCGAGCGACAAGACCGGGCTGGGGGTGGCCATCTTCACCGGCTACCTCGCGGGTGAGGCGGCGGCCGCGGCTTCGAAGAAGTCGCAAGAGGCTCAGGGCTCGATGAGGCCGCTGACCAGCTCCGCCTCGTCGTAGGGCAAGCCCGACAGCAGCGGCGCCCGAAGCGGATCCATCGGCGCGGAGACGGCGCGGACGTGGAGGACGTAGGTCGCCCCCGGCGTCATCAGGCCGGGCGGGATCCGGATCCGCGTGGCGTCCGTCCACACGGTGCCCTCCAGGCGCGGCGCCTTCTGCCGGGACGGGTCCTGCTCGCGCCAGATGCTCACCTCGTAGATGGCCGGCGTCCCCAGGGCGGGCGCGCTCCAGGTGATCTCCGGCTGCACCCCGACGCCCGTGACGCCGGCCGCCGCGTCCGTCCCGTTCACCATCACCAGCTGCGGTGGACCGACCGCCGGCGCGAGCTCGCCGCCGTCCACCGGGAACGCGCGGTGGGAGACGAGGACCACGGGCTCGAAGGCGGTGGTGCTCCCGCCGTCGAGCTGGAGCACCACCGGGACGATGCCGCTCGCCACCGCGACCGCCTCGTTCGCCCAGGTCGCCGGGAACGGCGAGTTGTTGGGCAGCTGCGAGCTCACCTTCAGGTCGTCCGCGGTGGTGAGGCCGTTGCGGTAGACGTCGGGCCCGGGCCCCGCCGGCCAGGCCGCTTGCCGGAGGCTGACCGTGATGGTGGAGAGCGTGGCGCCGTTCCCCGCCCCCGCCAGGAAGGCGCCGAAGGCCGCGCCGCGGAGGTCGAACTGGTCCGCGCCCCGTGGGTTGATGTCGCTGGAGGTGCAGGCCAGGGGCGTCGCGGTCTGGGCGCCCTGGGACATCTCGAGCGGGAAGTCGTGCCAGGTGTGCTTGCTCTGCCAGCGGTGGGCCGCCACCGAGCCCCCATCCGGGAGCCCCTGGTTGAACGTGTTGTGCTCCAGTTGGAGGTAGACGGGGAAGTCGCCCCGGGAGGTCTGGATCAGCCCGGGCGTGGCGGCGGTCGTCCAGGACTCGCTGGTGTTGAGCTGGGACGCCGAAGCGGCCGGCGGGGTCCAGCCCGGCAAGGTGGCGAGGTCCAGCCCGCCCACGCCGGCCCCGGCGGCGGTGAGCTGGATCTCGTCCATCACGTCCCAGAGCGACAGGCAGTTGAGCTGCGTCCGCAGCGAGGTGCCGGGCCCGGAGGCGACCAGGTCCGGGCGCCCCAGCACGCGTTCGCTCAGGTCGACCATCCCCGCGTCGCTGACGAAGTGGCGCGTGCCCAGCCGGAGCACGTACGGCTGCCCCGGCGCCGGCGCGTCCCAGAAGATCATCAACCCCGCGTCCGCCACCGTGGGCTGGAGGGCGACGAACCCGCCGCCGCTGGTCTCCACCAGCATGTCGAGGTTGGCGGGGACCTCCTGCACCCGGACCACGGTCCCGTCGTCCAGCGCGTGGAGCGTGGACCGCGTCACCAGCACCGGCGTGGACGCGTCCTTGCCCGGCGGGGTGAGCACGCACTGCCCGGCGAGGCACACCCCTCGGATGCAGAGGTGGGTGTCGTCGCACGCCTTGCCGTCCAGCCAGGGCAGCTCTGGGACCCAGCAGGCGGCGGCGGCCAGGAGCGCCGCGGGGAGCGCCAGGGAAAGGAGGGAGCGGGACATGCGCTTTCGCAAAATACCTCAGGGCGAAAGCGGACTAGGGTCTCGTTCGGAACGACACCGAGGAGGGGCACCCATGAAGGTCGATCGTCAGCTGGGATTCCTGCTGCTGGGCATCTGGCTCGTGGTCTACGGCCTGAGCCAGATCGTGAACCTGCACTTCTCCGGTTTGCCGATGCTGATGGGCATCCTCGCGATGGCGTCGGGGGTGCTGCTGATCATCCGCCGCTAGAGGCGGAAGGCGAGGCCGAACAGGCCCTCCAGGCCGTACGCCGGCCGGTTGATCCGCACGTCGATCATGGGCCCCGTCTGCAGGGACAGGGTGAGGAACAGGTTCTTGTCCAGCGCGTACTCCAGCCCGCCGCCCACGTAGATGGGCACGTAGAAGGTGGAGTAGCCGGTGAAGGTGACCAGCATGGGCAACTCCACGGCGGCGTGGAACGCCAGGGTGTCACCCAGCGGGATGCCCAGGACGAAGGACACCGGGAGCGCGACGCCCAGCTCCGTGTAGGCGCCCGCGCCGCCGGCGTTCGGGAAATACATGGCGAACCCGGGCGCGAAGTCGATGCCGAAGTTCACCCGGCCGGTGTCGATCAGCCCCAGCCGGACCAGGCCCTGGAACTTGAGGCCGAGCAGGACGCCGCCCACCTGGCCTTCGAGCCCGTAGTTGAAGGTGAAGCGGCCGCCGAACGACGCCTTCTGCGTGGCGCCGGTGAGGAAGGTCGCGGAGATGCCCGGCCAGCCGAACTGGGCGTGGAGCACGCTGGAGCCGGTGGGGAGCGGAGATCCGCCGAACACGCTGAGCGGCGATCCCCGCTGGGCCAGGGCGGTGGACGAGAGCGCGAGGGCGGCGACGAGGGCGAGCCGGGGGAGAGAGCGCATACGGCACGTCTTCTAACTCCGGGTGCGGGTCGTTGTCCCCTTTCACGCGGGCCGGCCGTGGGCCCATGGACGGAGCGCGGCCACCACCGCGCGGTTGCACGGCGCGGGCACGCCGGCCTCGTCCGCCAGGCGGAGCGCGGCGCCGTTGAGGTGGTCCAGCTCCAGGCGCTTGCCGCGCTGGAGGTCGCCCAGCATGGAGGACGGCGCCCCCGGGTCCATCCTGTGGCAGATGGCGAGCTGCTCCTCCGTCACCCCCGGCGGCAAGGGGACGCCGCGGGCGCGGGCCAGCGCCTCCACCTCGCGCATGATCGCCACCAGCATGGCGGCGCTCTCCTTCGCGGCGAGCACCGGGCCGATGCTCGTCCGGCACGTGGTGGTCATGCCGGAGAAGCCGCAGACGAAGATGAACTTGGTCCACAGCGGCAGGCGCACGTCGCTGGAGAGGGAGACCTTCACCCCCGGCACGGCGAGGGCGTCGGCGGCGCGGCGGGCGGCCTCGGCGTCGCCGGCGTCCAGCGCGCCCAGGACGAGGGCCAGCGGCGTGCCGGCGCGGACCACGCCCGGCGCCTCGAGGTTGGCCACCACGCGCGCGCTCCCGCCCAGCACGCGCGCGGCGGGGGCGCGGACGCGGAGGCGCTCGGCGGCGTCGATGCCGTTCTGCAGCGGGAGGACGAGGGCGCCGGGGGAGAGGAGCGCCCGCGAGGAGTCCGCGGCCTCCTCGAGGTCGAAGGCCTTCACCGCCATCACCAGGAGGTCGGCGGGGGCGGGCGGCGCGGCGCCCAGGCCGGCCAGGTGGATCGCGTCGGGGCCGGCGCGGGTCACGCCGTCGTGGCCGCGGAGCTCCAGGCCGCGCTCGCGGATGGCGGCGGCGTGGTCTCCGCGGGCGGTCAGCCAGACCTCGTGCCCGGCGGCGGCGAGGCGAACGGCCAGGGTGCCGCCCACGCCCCCCGCCCCGACGATCGCAATGCGCATGGCGCGGCGACCCTACTCCGTTACGATGGGCGCATGGAGGGGCCCTTGTCCTGGCTAGACACGCTGGAGAAGATCCGGAACAAGGACTTCAAGAAGGCCACCGCGTCCGAGCGCGACGAGACGGCCCGCGACATCGTCAACATCACGTCGTACGCGTGCGCGGTGGTGGCGGTGTCGCCGCTGCCGTTCTCCGACGCGCTGCTGATGCTGCCCATCCAGACGGGGATGGTGATGACGGTGGGCCACGTGTACGGGCGGCGGCTGGACGAGGCGGACGCGCGGGACCTGATCGTGGAGCTGATGGCGGTGGCGGGAGTGAGCTTCCTGGCGCGGCAGGGGATCAAGGCGCTGCTGCCGGTGGTGGGTGCGCTGCTCACCATCCCGGCCGCGTTCGCGGCGAGCTGGGCGATGGGCCGGGTGGCGATGGAGTACTTCAAGAACCCCGGGATGACGAAGGATGCGATGCGGGACGCGTACCGGCGGGCGAAGGACGAGGCGGCGTCGAGGTTCTCGCGATCGGCGTTCGACGAGTTCCGGCAGAAGAACGAGGGGCGGATCAACGAGGTGGCGAAGGACCAGAAGCGGGCCGCGCCGCCCCCGGCCTCTCCACCCCGCCCGGTCGAGGAGCCCGCGGAGCCGGCTCCAGCGAAGAAGAGGGGCAAGACGATCGGCCGGGGGACGCGGGCGAAGGCGCCGGCGAAGGCGACGGAGGCGAAGAAGTCGATCGGGCGGAAGCAGAAGCCGGAGGCGGCGCCGCGGAGCCCGGTGCAGGAGATCGTCGAGGTCCAGCTTCCGAGGAAGATCCTCGGGAACAAGGACGCGGCGGCGAGGATCGGCGCGCTGGTGCACCTGGACCTCTCCGGACCGGAGGGCGGCCAGTGGACGGTGGACCTCACCAAGCTGAACGACCCGGTCTCCCGCGGCCTCCGCGGCCAGCCGAAGATGACCGTGCGCGCGGAGGACCAGTTCTTCCTCAAGCTGGTGCAGGGGAAGGCGGATCCCCAGGTCGCGGTCTTCACCGGGAAGCTCAAGCTGGAGCCGCTGGACGTGGAGCTGGCGACGAACGTCGCGAAGATCCTCACCGGGTGAAGATCGCGACCTGCGAATTCTGCAGGACCTTCCGGTAGCCCGCGTCGCGCATCGCGCCGAAGAACGAGGATCGCTGTTCGGGTGGGGTGGGGCGGAGGCTGGGGACGCTCCAGAAGAAGTCCCACGTCGACGCCTGGGGGGTCAGCACCACGGCTCCGGCGGCCGGCAGCTCCCGCTCCAGCGCCGGCAGCGTCCACAGGTGCAACGCCCGGGCGCGCTCCTCCGGGAGCTCGGACGTCACGCAGAACGGCCCCATCTCCAGCCCGGGGAGCACGTCGCGTCCGCTCTCCAGCGCCACCACCGGCAGCGGTGTCAGGAGCGGGCGCGCCTCCTTGCGCAGCACCTCCGCCGCCTCGTCCAGGTCATGGAACAGCAGCGGATCCACCGGCGGCGGACGGAACGCGAACGACACCAGCAGCCCGGCCACCAGCGCGCCGCGCGCCCGGAGTCCCGGGTTCCACTCCGCCACCAATTCGCCCGCCGCCAGCGCGATCAGCGGCACCAGCGGCACGGCGTTGTCGCTGTGCGTCTCCCGGAGCGGCAACTGCGCCACCCACGCCAGCACGCCCGCCGCCAGCACCACGCGCGCCGGCCCTCGCCCCCGCATCGCGGCCGCCGCCACCACCAGCACCGACGGCGCCAGCGCGAGGTGGTCCCGGTAGCTCTCCCACGCCCGGAAGTCCACGCCCTCCAGCGCGAAGTGGTACCCGAGGTTCCAGAACCACCACGGCCCGGGCGCCGCCGCGATGAACGGGACGAACAGCGCCGCCACCACCGCCACCGGAGCGACCCACGAACGGGTCCGCCGGAATTCGTATCCCCACAGCACCAGCGCCGCCGGCAGGACGATCAGCTTGCACGCCACGGCCAACCCGCCCAGCGCCGCGATCGCCCACGGCCGCCGCCGTCCCTCCGGCATCCACAGCGCCGCCGCCCCCGCACCCATCAGGAACAACCCCGACATCGAGCACGGCTGTACGAGCGACGCCTTCGCGATCCACGCCGGGCTCGTCGCCATCGCCCACGCCGCCAACCCCAGGCCGAACGCCCGGCGCCCGGATGGGAGCGCATCGCCCGGCGCCACCCCTGCACGCCGCTGCCGGAGATCCGCGCCGTCGATGCGGCGCCCGAGCTGCGCCGCCGCGCCCAGCGCCACCACCGCCGCGCCCGCGTACGCCGCGCACAGGATCCGCTGCGGCATCAGCCCGAACCCCGCCACCTCCGCCAGCGCCCCGTGCAGGTACGGGAACCCGTGCGCCTGCGCGTACGCGAAGTCCCGGTACGGCACCAGCCCGCGCATCGCCAGCCGCGCCGCCATCCCGTAGAACCCCTCGTCCGGCCCGAGCGCCCCCACCCGCACGTACCGCGCCGCTAGCGCGGCGAACGCCGCCACCGGCGCCACCAGGGCCGCGAGCGCGCGCTGAGGGCTCCGCCGATTCCACCCGCTCACCAGAGGGACGCCAGCGTATCTCTTCCCCGCGCGTCCGGCGGAACGTGGAGGGAAGCGGCGCTCCACCCGTTCACCAGGGACGCGCCCGCGCATCTGCTTCTTGTCCCGCCCTCGGGCGGATGCCAAAGATCGCCTGGCAATGCCCGGCTTCCTCCAGCGGCAGGCGGGATCCCTCTACCTCGGGTACCGGGCGCTGATCGCCCACCCGTTGAAGAAGCTCTTCCAGCGCGGCGACGCCACGCCCAAGGACCGCTTCCTCCGCAACTACGCCCCCGAGGGCAACATCCCCACCTCCATGGAGGACCGCCGCGTCCTCCGCGGCGCCTCCCGCTGCATCCACTGCGGCCTGTGCGAGGCGTACGACGCCGCGCTCGCCCAGCTCCCCCGCACCCTCTACGGCGGCGCCTCGCTCCTCCCCATCTCCCTCGCCCGCGCCACCCCCGACCTCCCCCGCGCTCGCGCGCTCCTGGCACGGCTCGACCCGGAGTCCCTGGCGCGCGGCGAGGCGGTGTGCCCGACCCGCGTCCCCCTCCGGGAGATCGCCACCTACCTCTCGCGCAAGCTCCACGAGCTGGACGAGACCGAGAAGTGACCGCGCCTGCGCCCCTGAGCGCGTCCAGCCTCCCCCCGCTGAGCGCGCTCGCCCAGGCCGCCGCCGCCGAGCTGTCCAGCCTCTTCCCCGGCCGCGTCTCCACCGCCGACGAGGATCGCCTCTCCTACGCCCGCGACATGTGGCCCAAGGCCATCCTCTGGATCCGCCAGGGCAAGATCCCGCCCCCGCCGGACGTGGTGGTGTGGCCGGACAACGAGGAGGAGGTGCAGAAGACCGTCCAGCTCGCCCGGCGCCACAAGCTGCCGGTCATCCCGTTCGGCGCCGGCTCCGGCGTGTGCGGCGGCGTCACCGCGGTGCGCGGCGGCATCTCGCTGGACCTCAAGCGCCTGGAGAAGGTGGAGCCGGTGGACGGCGAGCGCTTCACCGTCGACGCCGACGCCGGGGTGCTGGGCGAGGTGCTGGAGCGGCGGCTCAACGCGCAGGGCTACACGCTGGGCCACTTCCCGTCCTCCATCTTCATGTCCACCCTGGGCGGCTGGCTCGCCGCGCGCTCCGCCGGCCAGCTCTCCACCCGCTACGGGAAGATCGAGGACATGGTGTGCTCCTTGCGCGCGGTCACCGGCCGGGGCGACCTCGTCCAGACCCCGGAGCGCCCGCACGCCGGCCCCGACCTCGCGGAGCTGCTCATGGGCTCCGAGGGCACCCTCTGCGTCTTCACCCGCGCGCGCCTGCGCGTCCACCCCGCGCCCGAGCACCGCGCCTTCCGCGCCTTCCGCTACCGCTCGGTGGAGGCGGGCGTGGAGGCCATCCGCCGCGTCCTCCGCGACGGCCTCCGCCCGGCGGTCGTCCGCCTCTACGACCCGTTCGACACCGCGCTGGTGGGCCGCAAGAAGCCGCACGAGGACGGGAAGACGTCGCCTTCGGGGCGCGGCCTCGTCCAGGGCGAGCTGGTCCCGTTCCTCACCCGCCTGGTCGCCCCGCGCGCGCTGGGCAACCCCAAGCTGGTCAACCGCGCCGCGGACCTCTTCCGCAGCTGCCTGCTGATCCTGATGTTCGAGGGCGAGACGCGGCGCGCGCTCCAGGAGGAGGGCCAGTCCCGGGAGCTGTGCATCGCCGCCGGTGGCGCCGACCTGGGCGACGGGCCGGCGCAGGACTGGTACCGCACCCGCTACGACGTCTCGTACCGGATGTCGCCGGTGGTGGATGGAGGGATGCTGGCGGACACCTTCGAGGTGGCGGCCACCTGGGACAAGGTGCTCGACGTCTACGAGCGCGTGCGCGCCGCCGCGGCGCCGCTGGCCTTCACCATGTGCCACTTCTCGCACGCGTACGTGGAGGGGTGCTCGCTCTACTTCTCCTTCGCCCTGGCCAGCCCGGGCGGCGACCGCGCCCTGGAGACCCGCTACGACGACCTGTGGAAGGCGGGCCTCTCCGCCGCGCTCGCCGCCGGCGCCACCGTCAGCCACCACCACGGCATCGGCCTGCTCAAGTCGCGCGCGCTGGCCGAGCAGTTGGGCGACGCGCGCCGGATGATCCACGGGCTGAAGCGGGCGCTCGACCCGGACGGGATCATGAACCCGGGGAAGCTGCTGCCATGAGCGACCTGTACGAACAGCTCCGGGATTCGCTCGGGCCGCGCTACGAGGCGAAGGACGGCGCCGCCCGCTGCTCGCCCCGGAGCGAGCGCGAGCTGCTGCTGGTCCTCAAGCTGGTCCGCGACCACGGCGGCAAGCTGGGCCGGCCCGGGCCCGACGGAGCTCCCTGCATCACGCTCTCCCGCCGCGCGCTCCAGCTCCTCGGCCCGTGGGACGACGCCAGCGGCACCGTGCTCGCCGAGGCCGGCGCCACGCTGGAGGAGATCGACCGCGCCGCCGCCTCGCGCCAGCTCACGGTCGGCCCCACCTCCCCCCGCGCCTTCGCCCTGGAGCTGGGGGACTTCCTCGAAGGGCCCTACGGCGGCCTCCGCTCCGTCCCCGGCGGCCGGCTGGAGCCGCTCTCCCTCGCCGTCACCGCGGTGATGCCGGACGGCCTCTACGCCGCCTCGCGCGCCGCGCCCCGCCACGCCGCCGGGCCGAGCCTGGACGCGTTCTTCCTCGGCGGCGGCGGGCGGATGGGCCTGTTGCTCCGGGCGCAGCTCCGGCTGGTCCCGCGCCCGTCCTCGTCCCGCCTGAACACCTTCAGCCTCCCCACGCCCTCGGCGTTCGTGGCGGCGGTGCGGCGCGGGTTGCTGGGCGGTTCGTGCGTGGAGCGGCTGCGGGTCGAGCCGAAGAAGGGGAGGGTGCTGATGGAGGCGAAGTTCGCGGGGAGCCAGAGCGCGGTGGACCGGGACCTGGCGGTGCTGGGGACGCAGATCCTCAACCAGGGCGGGCGCCTCTCCGAGGACCACCTCCGCCGCCCGGAGCCGCCCGCGGACCAGCCGCCGCCCGCCGAGCGCGAGGTGCGCTGGGAGGCGGTGGCGAAGGCGCTGGAGCAGGGTGGGAGCGCGGCGCTCTACCGCCTCTCGGTGGACGGGGCCGTCGCGGAGGGCCAGGTCGAGGGCCGCGACCTCTCCGCGGAAGCGCCCTGGAGCCCGGCGCTGGAGGCCATCGCCGCCGCGCTGGACCCCTCGGCGTCGCTGGGAGGGCCGCCGTGAGCGCCGGGACGGACCAGCACCGCCAGGCGTACGCCTACTGCGCGTACTGCCCGAAGATCTGCCGCTTCGCCTGCCCCGTCTCGGAGTCCACGCACACCGAGACCACCAGCACCTGGGGGAAGATGACGCAGGCGTACCTCGCCACGAAGGAGCAGCGCGCCCTGGGCCCCGGCGGCGCCAAGGCGCTCTACGCCTGCACCGGCTGCATGCGCTGCCGCAGCTTCTGCAAGCACGAGCAGGAGGTGGGCTGGGCGCTGTTCGACGCGCGCGAGCTGGCGGTGCGCGCGCACCAGGCGCCGGAGGGGGCGGCGAGCACCATCGCCACCTTCGGGCGGCACGGCAACCCCTTCGGGCAGGACCTCGCGCCGTGGGCCGAGCAGTACCGGGCGGAGGAGCCGGTCCGCTACCCGCTCTTCCCCGGCTGTTCCGCGCTCGCCAAGTCCTCCCGCACCATCGAGGACGCGCTGCGGGTCGGGCGCGCGCTGTCCACCCCGCTGGGGGTGTGCAAGGCGGCCTCGCGCTGCTGCGGCTACCCGCTCCATGCCGCCGGGGATCAGCGCGCCTTCGAGGTGCACGCGCGGGGCGTGGCGGAGGCGCTCGCGCCGTACCCGGAGCTGGTGGTGATGGATCCGGGCTGCGCGTACACCTTCCGGGTCGTCTACCGGCGCGCCGGCATCCGCCTCCCCAATCGCATCCTCACCCTCACCGAGGTGCTGGAGGCGCGCCTGGACACCGGGCCGCGCACGCCGCCTTTGGCGGAGGCGGCCTCGTACCACGACGCCTGCCACCTGGGCCGGGGCCTGGGCGAGTACGAGCCGCCGCGCCGGCTGCTGAAGGCCTCGGTGGCGGAGGTCTACGAGGGGACGGAGGCGCGCGCGGAGGCGCCCTGCGCGGGGGGCGGCGGGCTGGTGCCCCGGACGATGCCGGACACCAGCGTGGACGTGGCCCGGCGCGCCGCGGAGCGCTACCCGGACCCGGGCGACCGGCCCATCGTCACCGCTTGCCCCACCGCGCGCCGGATGTTCGAGCGTTCCGGCCGCAAGGCGGTGGACCTGGTCTCCGTGCTTCGGCGCTGGCTCCGCGCCTGACTTTCGGCGATACGAGGGGGCAATGAAGACGTTCCTCGTGGTGAATCCGCAGAGCGCCAACGGCCAGACCGGGCGGAAGTGGGCGGAGCTGTCCGCGGAGATCGGCCGCGGCCTGGGCGAGTTCGGTCACACCTTCTGCGACCGGCAGATGCACGCCGTCGACCTCACCCGGGACGCCATCCGCAAGGGCTACGACTGCATCGTGGCCGTGGGGGGCGACGGCACCATCAACGAGGTGATCAACGGCTTCTTCGACGCCGACGGGAAGGCGATCAACCCCGGCGCCTCGCTGGGCCTGATCCCCCGCGGCACCGGCGGCGACTTCCGCCGCACCTTCGGCTGGAAGGTGGACCTGCACGAGGCCCTGGCCCGGCTCAAGACCGACGCCACCCAGCCCTTCGACGTGGGGGTGGTGGAGCTGGTGGACCACGAAGGCAAGCCCGCCACCCGCTACTTCGCCAACATCGCCTCCTTCGGCGTCTCCGGCCTGGTGGTGAAGAAGGTGAACGAGAGCAGCAAGGCGCTGGGCGGCAAGATCACCTTCATGCTGGGCAGCGTGCGCGCGCTGATCGGGTACAAGGATCAGCCGGTGCGCGTGACGATGGACGATCGCCCCGCCGAGGAGATGGCGATCACCACCCTGGCCGTGGCGAACGGCAAGTACTTCGGCGGGGGGATGCAGGTCGCTCCCCAGGCCGACACCCGGGACGGCACCTTCGACATCACCGTCTGGAGTGGATACGGCCTCACCGACTTCGCCCTGAAGCAGGGCGGCATCTACTCCGGGGCGCACGTGAAGTGGAAAGGGACGCGGACGTTCCAGTGCCGGGAGCTGAAGGCTGATCCGGTGCGGCCCGACGCGGTCGTCCTCCTCGACGTGGACGGCGAGCAGCCCGGAAGGCTTCCCTGCCGGATGCGCATCCTCCCGTCCGCCATCCGCCTCAAGGTCTGATCGGGCGCCGGACACCCCTGTCCGGAGTGAGGACAGGTGGAGTGCGCACATCCATGCCACTACGTTGGTGTTGTTAGGCCCACCTGACATAAGTCTTCGACCTTCTTGGCATGCCGTGTGGGCGGTGGTGTGGATCAGTAATTGCTCTACCGCCATCCGTCCTGAGTTTTTCTCCCTGGAGACCCACAATGGCGATCACTCTTCCTCCTCAGCTTCAGAACCTCTTCAACGTCAACAACGGCGGCGGCGGCGGCTTCAACGTCAGCCAGAGCGCTTCCGCGTCGGCCTCGGCCTTCGCGACGGCTGGCTCCTTCTCCAACGGCCTGGTCAACCCGCACGTCGGTGACAACTTCGTGCAGACCGGCGGCACCACCGCTTACGCGTTCGCCTCGGCCGGCTCGGCCTCCGCCTTCGCCAACGCGGGCGGCGGCGCGGGCGGCGCGGTGAATCCTCCGGCGGCGGGCGGCACCACGGCGGGCGGCGCGGGCGCGACCGGGACCGGCACCACCACGGGCGGCGCGACGGGCACGGGCACCACCGGCGGCGCCACCGGCACCGGCGCGGCGGGCCAGAACCCGAACCAGCAGCTGGGCGACCTCCTCAACAAGCTGGGCGATGTCCTGAAGACCGTCGGGCAGCTCCTGCAGGGCGCGGCCGGTGGCCAGGCGCAGCCGGCGGCCGGTGGTGCGCAGCAGGGCGCGGGCGCCGCTGATCCGAACGCGGCTGGCGGTGCGGCTCAGCCGGCGGCGGGTGGCGCGGGTGCGCAGCCGGCGGCCGGTGGTGCGCAGCCGGGCGGCGCTCAGCCGGCGGCGGGCGCTCCGGCGGGTGGCCAGGAGGCCGGCGGCGCTGGCCAGGCGGGCGCTCCGGCGGACCCGAACGCCAAGCAGGATCCGATGCAGCAGCTGGCGCAGGTGCTGGGCCAGATCGTCCAGCTCCTCCAGCAGCTGATGCAGTCGCTGGGCGGCGGCGCTCAGCCGGCGGCGGGTGGTGCGGCCCCGGCGGCGGCTCCGGCGCAGGCGCAGGCGGCGGCCTAGGCAAGACCTTCGGGAGGTAACTCCTCTCGATAGCGAACGGGGCTCGCGGGATGACCGCGGGCCCCGTTTGCATTTGCGGGCTCTCGGGCCGGTTGCTGTCCTGATGTGCGCCACTTGCTGACATCAGCTGTTCAAACATCGGACAGTTGGAGTGCGCAGGCGCTGACAGGCGACAAGTGCGGCTGACATGCGTCCCGCGCAACTCACTGGAATCTGAGAGAAACCGACAAGAGCCCTGATCGGTACACCATTTGCTCTATGGGCGCACGTCGCGGTTGGGGCCTCCACCTCAACCGTTCCCAGGAAAACCCCACAGGAGTTCCCCACATGGCAGGCATTCAGGGTCTCGGTCAGAACGTCGCTACCGCTCAGGCCACCGCTGGTATCGGTCTCGATAACCAGAACCTTCTCAATCCCAACACCGGCATCGTCCCCCCTGCGCAGCAGGGCGGCGCCAACGTCGACCTCTTCGAGGACGCGGGCAAGAAGATCGGCGAGGGCATCGGCGAGCTGCTCGGCCAGGTGTTCAAGCAGATCGCGGGCGGCGGCGGCGGCGCGCAGCCGGCGCAGGCCACGCCTCCGGCGCAGGGCGCGCAGGGCGGCGCTCCGGCCGGGCAGCAGCCTGCGGGCGGCGCCGATCAGGCGGCCGGCGCTGGCGGCGCGGACGCGGCGAAGAACGATCCCAGCAAGGCGCTGGACGGCATCGTCAGCGCGCTGAAGCAGATCGTGGAGCAGCTGGGCCAGCTGGTGAAGTCGCTCCAGGGCGGCGGCGCGCAGCCGCAGCCGGCGGCGGGCGGCGCGGACAAGGCGGCGGGCGGCGCGGGTGGCGCTGGCGGCGCCGACAAGGCGGCGGGCGGCGCGGACCTGGGTGCGCCGGGTGGCGGCGCTGGCGGCGCGGAGGCTGGCAAGCCGGCGGACGCGGCGGCGGCCGGCCAGAAGCCGCAGGACGCGGCTGGCGCGGGCGGCGCGAAGAACGACGCGAAGCCGCAGGACGCGGCGGGCGCCGGCGGCGCTGACGCGGCCAAGAACGACCCGAAGGACGCGCTCCAGAAGATCGTCCAGGTCCTCGCGCAGCTCCTGCAGGCCCTCCTGCCGATGCTGCAGCAGCTGGCCGGTGGCCAGGCCGGCGGCGCGGCTCCGGCCGGCGGCGCTCAGCCCCCGGCGGGCGGCGCGCAGGCGGTCTATCTCTCGGTCTAGGCCCCCCGACAGTCTCCGAGAAGCATCACGGCGCCTCATCCGCTTCGCGCGGGTGGGGCGCTGTGTTTTTGGCGCGACAGCAGCTTGCTCAGCTCGAGCGCGGTGGCCGGGATCAGCCCCAGCCCGGCCGTCACGCCGATCTCCCACGCGTCCATGGGCGCGATGTCGAACAGCGGGTGGAGCGGCGGCACCCAGTGGATGAGCAGCTGCAGCCCGATGCTCGCCACCACCACCGCGATCAGCCGCATGTTGCTCCAGGCGCCGACCTCGAAATAGGTCCGGGTGGTGCTCCGCGAGGCCATCGCCCGCAGCACCTCCGCGAACACCACCACCGAGAAGGCCAGGTTCCGCGCGTGCGGCAGGTCGCGCGTCCGCAGCGCCCAGGCGAACACCGCCAGGCTCAAGGTGGCCTCCAGCGCCCCCACCCACAGGATGGTGATCCACTGCGCGCGCCCCAGGATGGGCTCCTGCAGCGGGCGCGGCGGCCGCTCCAGCAGATCCGGCCCCGCGGGGTCCATCACCAGCGCCAGCGCCGGTAGCCCGTCGGTGACGAGGTTGATCCACAGCAGCTGGAGCGGCAGCAGGGGGATGGGGAGGCCGAAGGCGGTGGCGCCCAGCATGAGCATCAGCTCGCCGGCGTTGCCGGCCAGCAGGTACACCAGCGTCTTCTGGATGTTCTCGTAGATGCCGCGGCCCTCGCGCACCGCGGCCACGATGCTGGCGTAGTTGTCGTCCGCCAGGACCATGTCGGACGCCTCGCGGGTGACCTCCGTCCCGCCCTTGCCCATGGCGATGCCGATGTGCGCCTCCTTCAGCGCGGGCGCGTCGTTGACGCCGTCGCCGGTCATCGCCACCACCGCGCCCTTCGCCTTCCAGGCGCGCACCACCTTCAGCTTGTCCTCCGGCGTGGCGCGGGCATGCACCACCTCGCCCGGGTCGTCGCCGGGCTGGAGCAGGCCCATCTCGCGGGCGATGGCCTCCGCCGTCTTCGGGTGGTCGCCGGTGATCATCACCGTGCGGACGCCGGCGCGGCGGGCCTGGCGGATCGCCTCGATCGCCTCGGTGCGCGGCGGGTCGGACAGGCCGATCAGGCCCCGGAGCTCCAGGTCCTCCTCGCGGTCGCCGCGCCCCACCGCCACCGCCAGCACGCGCAGGCCCCGCGAGGACAGCTCCGCCGCGGTGGCCACCGCCTGGCCCGCGCCGCCGCGGACGCGCGGGAGCACCATCTCCGCCGCGCCCTTGAGGTAGAGCACCCCGTCCGAGCGGAGGACGGACATCATCTTCCGCTCCGAGTCGAAGGGGTGCTCCTCGCGGCGGGGGAGGTCCTTCTCGATGTCCTGGCGCCGGATGCCGCGGAGCGCGGCGGCCTGGAGGATGGCCAGCTCGGTGGGGTCGCCCGTCCCGCTCCCGTCCGCGGCCAGCTCCGCGTCGCAGTTGGCGGCGGCGGCGTGGAGCAGCGCCTGGTGATCCGGGCCCCACAGCTCGCGGACCGCCATGGTTCCGGTGGTGAGCGTCCCCGTCTTGTCGGTGCAGATGACGGTGGTGCTCCCCAGCGTCTCCACCGCCGGCAGCTTGCGCACCAGCACGTTGCGCGCCGCCATCCGCTGCACGCCCACCGCCAGCGCGATGGTGACCACCGCCGCCAGCCCCTCCGGCACCGCCGCCACCGCCAGCGACACCGACGACATCAGCACCTCCAGCCAGCTGTGCCCCCGCGCCAGGTTGGCCGCCGCCACCACCACCACCAGCCCCAGGCACAGCCAGAGGAGCAGCCGCCCCACCTGGTCCAGCCGGCGCTGGAGCGGCGTCTCCTCCTCCTCGGCGGTGGCCAACAGGTGCGCGATGCGGCCCAGCTCCGTCTTCATCCCGGTGCCGGTCACCTCCGCCGCCCCGGTGCCGGTGGCCACCGCGGTGCCCAGGAACACCCGGTCGTGGCGCTCGGCGAGCGGCGCCTCGGGCGGCGCCGGGTCCGCGCGCTTCTCGGAAGGGACGCTCTCCCCGGTCAGCGCCGCCTCCAGGGTGGACAGGGCGTGGGCCTCCAGCAGCCTGGCGTCCGCGGCCACCAGGTCCCCCGCCTCCAGGAGGAGGACGTCCCCCGGGACCACCTCGGCGGCGGGGACGACCCGGGCCTCGCCGTCTCGGCGCACCCGAGCGTGGGGCGCGGTCATCGATCGGAGCGCCAGCACCGCCCGCTCCGCCCGGTACTCCTGGAGGAAGCCCACGACGGCGTTGATCAGGAGGATGGCGCCGATGGCGATGGCATCCCCTACCTCGCCCAGGGCGGCGGAGACGACGCACGCCCCCAGGAGCAGCCAGATCAGCGCTCCCTTGAACTGGCGGAGGAAGACCTTCCACGGCGGGGTGGCCTCCGCCCGCTGCAGCTCGTTGGCGCCGTAGCGCGCCAGGCGGGCCGCCGCCTCCCCCGAGGTCAGTCCCTGATCCATAGGGGGCGAACTTTGCCCCGGATCAGAGATTATCGGGCGCTGTCAGCGCCGGTTGACTCCACCGTGTACGAATTTTCGACACATTGGAGTGCGCACGCGCATATCTACGCGTACTTCCAGGTATTCTCACACCTCGCAAATGCGCGAAAGATCAGGTGTCATGCTGTCCTGACATGTAGGCATGGGTGTTGCTCTATGCGCGCACGTCCCTCGATTACCTTCACTGGAAACCTCAAGGAGCAAAAACATGGCGGTCGCTCAGGCTCAGGCATTCGCGTCGGCTGGTGGTGGCAACTTCGCGATGACCAATCTCAACGGGAACGTCCAGACTGCTACTGGCAACCCGGCAATCAGCCAGCAGGGTGGTGCAACGGCGAATGCGGGTGGCGCTGGCGCGCTGGCCAACAACCCGCTGTTCCAGAACCTCGCCGGCCAGGACAACTTCCAGGCCGCCGGGACCGGCACCCAGCAGGCTGGCGCGACTGGCGCCACCCCGCAGGCGGGCGCGACCCAGCCGGCTGGCCAGGGCAACCCCCTGGGCGACATCGGCAAGCTGGTCGGCCAGATCGGCGACGTGCTGAAGTCTGTCGGGCAGATGCTGCAGGGTGCGGCCGGTGGGCAGGCGGCCCCGGCGCAGCAGGGCGCGGGCGCGGCTGATCCGAACGCGGCCGCGGCGCAGCCGCAGGCGGCGGGTGCGGCTCCGGCGGGCGGCGCGGCTGATCCGAACGCGGCCGCGGCGCAGCCGGCGGCGGCGGGTGGTGCGCAGCCGGCGGCCGGTGGTGCGCAGCCGGCGGCCGGTGGCGCTCAGCCGGCGGCAGGCGCGGCTGATCCGAACGCGGCCGGCGGCGCTGGCCAGGCGGGTGGCGCGCAGGACCCGAACGCCAAGCAGGATCCGATGCAGCAGCTGCAGCAGGTCCTCGGCCAGATCGTCCAGCTCCTCCAGCAGCTGATGCAGCAGCTGGGTGGCGGCGCTGGCGGCGCGGCGGGGGCCCAGCCGCAGGGTGGCGCGGCCGCTGCTCCGGCCGGCGCTCAGGCGGCCTAAGTCACTACCCGGCACCCTAACGTGGGTGTCAGGAGCCTAGATACTCCAGGTGTCCGCAAATCAGTCGGCACCTGTCTGAAGTGAGGACAAGTGGACTGCGCGCGCGCACTCCGCGCGCGCTCCTTGGCCCGAACTTCTCATCTCGTGAGACCGTAAGTTCCTGGATCCCGTGGGGCGGCGAAAGTCCGCTCCGCGGGATCGCTTTTTGCTCATGGGTCCTCCGACGGCGTTTTGAGCCGACGGAGAAACCCCCATGGCGAACATCACTCTGCCCCCGATGAACTTTGCGGTCGCCCCCACCACCACGGCGACTGTCGGCAACACCCCTGCCACCGCGAACCTCCAGAACGGGTTCAGCACCCAGAACACCTTCGGCGCGGGCCCTGCCAACTTCAAGGCGCTGGGCAGCCCGGACCAGGCCGGCAGCAGCATGCAGCAGCTGTCCCAGGTGGTGGAGGCGCTCACCAAGGTCGTCGAGGCGCTCGGCCAGATCGTGGCGGCCCTGAAGGGCGGCGGCGCGGAGAACGCCAAGGCCACCCCGCCCGCGGGCGGCGGCGCCGAGGCCGCGAAGCCTGCCGACAAGCCGGCGGACGGCGGCGCGGGTGGCACCGAGAACGCGAACGCGAAGCCCGCCGACAAGCCGGCGGACGGTGGCGGCGCTGGCGGCACTGAGAACGCCAAGCCGGCCGACGGCGCGGGTGGCGCTGGCGGCGCTGGCGGCGCGGCGAACGACATCATGAGCATGCTGGGCCCCATCCTCAACATCCTCATGGAGCTGATCAAGCAGCTCACGGGTCAGGATGACGAGGAGAACGCCAAGGCGGCGGACGGCGCTGGCGGCGCTGGCGGCGCTGGCGGCGCGGGCGGTGCCGGTGGCGCGGGTGGCAAGGGTGAGGCGGCCAAGGCCGACGGCGGGCACAAGAAGGCCGGCGCGCACAAGAAGCACGCGAGTGGCACCCACGCCAGCGCGAACGCCAAGGAGCACGCGGCGGCGAACAGCAAGGTCGGCCAGCAGGCGGCGATGGAGAAGATGAACCAGGCCATCACCCAGCTGCTGACCGCGATCATCCAGATGCTGGTGCCGATGCTGCAGCAGCTCGCCGGCCAGGGCGGCGCGGGTGGGGCCAACGGCATCGCGGTGGGGGACAACCCGCAGCTGGCGGCGATCACCAAGTCCCTCCAGGACGTGATGACCAACACCCGCAGCGGCGGCGGGCTCGCCGGCGGCGTGGTCGCCTCCAGGATGTAGACGAATTTCACAAGTGCGCCTCCGTGCGCCCGGGGTAGTTCGAAGGGCACGACCGGGTTCACGTCAGAGGCTCTCCCCAGGCGGGGTCTGCGAACTCCAGGCGCAGACCCCGCTGTTATTTTTTTCGGCTAACATCTCGCGCGCGATGGCTGACGACAAGGACGACGCGGCGAAGGCCCAGAAGCTGATGCACCAGCTCTCCGGCGTCCTCAACAACCCGGTGATGCGGTCGTTGATGGGCTCCGGCTCGTTCGGGCAGAAGGGCGAGGTGGCCAAGGCTGCCGGGCCCTCCGGCCCCGGCGCGGCCGCCGGCAACAAGGCGAACATGGCGATGCCCGGGATGATGCCGTCCCGGCCGCTGCCGCCGATCAAGCCGCTGCCCGGGATGCGGGTGGCCGGCGGCACGCAGGGCCAGGCGGGGATGCAGGCCGCCGCGGCGATGGTCCAGAAGATCCCGCGCGAGCAGCTCGCGCCGCTGCTGCTCCAGCTCCAGGGCATCGTCACCGAGCTGGACCAGATGATGAAGGCGCTGTCCAAGGTGCGCGGCGGCAACCCGGCGCTGAAGAAGCAGATCCGCGGGGCGGTGGGGCAGATCGTGGCCCACCTGCCCATGCTGGTGATGCAGATCCAGACGCAGATCCTCGGCACCGCCACCCCGGAGGCCAAGGCGCTGCCCGCGCTGATCGAGCAGATCCAGGCGCAGCTCCACGCCGTCGACAAGGGCCTGGACGACGACAAGAAGAAGTGAGCGTCAGCCTTCTTGGCGCGCGGCCAGCCAGTCGCGCACCGCGTGGCCGGTGCCGAAGGGCCAGGGTTTGAGGTCGTCCGGCGCCACCGCCTTGAACGCGGCCAGCTCCTCGCCCAGGGCGATCGTCCCCTTCGCGCGCACGTGGTAGGCGACGATCACCTCGTTGCGCATGGCGAAGTCGTAGACGCCGATCAGCCGCGCCACCTCGCCGTCCAGCGACAGCTCCTCCTTCAGCTCGCGCAGGACGGCGGCCTCCGTCGTCTCGCCGCGCTCCAGGAACCCGGTCACCAGCCCGAACCAGGACTCCGGCCAGCCCTTGTTCTGGATGAGGATGACCTTCCCCTCCAACTCCACCAGGGCGGCCACCACCGGGAGCGGGTTGTCCCAGAAGACGTACCCGCACTCCCCATCCGGACAGGCCAGCCGGTCGCGGCCGCCGTGCGGCTTCATCTCCAGGAGCTTGGCGCAGGTGGGGCAGAAGCGGGGCGGCTTCATCGGCGCGGAAGCCTAGCCCCGGGCTAGCCGAGCCAGAAGTAGGCGGAGGCGATCAGCGCGCGCTTCTCCACCACCTTCGCGGCCTGGGCGAGCTGGGCGAGGGAGCGGTCCTTCTGGGCGTAGCGCTTCTCCTCCTCCATCCGCAGCGCCTGCAGCCGCCGCCGGTAGTCGCGCTCCAGCCGTTCGGCGAAGGCGCGGGCCTTCACGCGCTCCGCCGGCTCCTCCTGCTGCGCTACCGTACGGCGGGCGGCCTCCCACTCGGCGTGGGCCTTCTCCACCGCCTCGCGCGGCTCCAGCAGGCAGTCCTCGGCGTAGCGGTCGGCGCGCTCGCGCCCCAGGTCCAGCTCGAGCGCGCTGCGCCGCTCCGCCGCGCGCGCCAGCTCCTCGCGCGCCTGGGCCAGCGCCTGCTCCTGCGCCGCGGTGACCGAGACCGGCGCCGGCTTGCGCAGCGGCTCGTCCCGGGCGGGGAGCCTGAGGAAGTGGTCGGCGTCCTGGAGGGGGAGGGCGCGGAAGCGGTCGCCCTCGCGGACCAGCACCAGGTGCAGCAGCCGCTCCTCCGGCTTGAGCCCGGAGAGGTCCACCCGGTAGGCGAACCACCAGCCCTCGGCGCCGGCCAGCCGGGAGAGCCGGGCGGGCAGCGCGGCGGCGTCCAGCGAGAGGTAGCTGACCGCGTCCACCGTCCGGCCTCGCACCTGGCCCGCGGCGCGGGAGAGGCGCCGGCGCTCGGCGCCGGGGCCATCAGGCGCGGGAGGCTCCGTCCCCAGCACGGACCCGGTGAGCGCGCGGGCCCGCTGCCGCCGCTTCTGGACCACCTCCTGGGCCTGCTCGCCGGCGAGGCGGAGGCGGCGGCGGACCTCGCCGTCGAACTTCTCCAGGATGAGCGAGCGGGCGGAGGTCATCCGCCGGTCGATGCGCTTCTCCAGGTCCGCGCGGAGGGCGTCGAAGGCGCGGTCGATCTCCTCCGGTTGGCGGCAGGACTGGTAGATGTCCAGGACCCGGCGCTCGAAGTCCACGCCGCTCTCCAGCGCGCCCAGGATCTCGTCGGAGGCGCCGAACACGCCGTCGAAGAGGTTGAGCTTCTTCTCCAGCAGGTCGTAGAGGCGGGCGTCGGCGGCGTTCCGGCGGTTGAGGAAGTTGAGCACCAGCACGTCGCGCTGTTGGCCATAGCGGTGGCAGCGGCCGATGCGCTGTTCGATGCGCTGGGGGTT